>Ga0247841_10000974_pt1 | contig 69678 bp, 69 predicted proteins | sample LaCruzMarch2015__2_FD_192410 | JGI IMG/M metagenome (GOLD analysis project Ga0247841, IMG submission 192410) | Freshwater microbial communities from meromictic Lake La Cruz, Castile-La Mancha, Spain - LaCruzMarch2015_18m | ecosystem: Environmental > Aquatic > Freshwater > Lake | place: Spain... | reverse complement strand
ATGTGCTTAGGTAGAAGAAGTTGTTAAGAAGAAAAATTATACTTTTGTATTAAAACCTAAAAACATTTTAGGTTATTTTTGGTGTCTGTGGAAAAGTTGGGTTGTGGGGTTTTGTAATTCAAAGTATCACAATGTAAATATTGTCATGATTGTTCCAATTCCTTTGATTTAACTTATTGTTTTGATTGTAAGAATTGTAATGATTGTATTGGTTGTGGGGGATTAAGAAATAAAAGTTATTGCATTTTTAATAAACAATATTCAAAAGAAGAATATCTGGTAGAAAAAAATAAAATATTAGATGGAAGTTATAGAAAATTAAATGAGGTAAAAAGAGAATTTGAAAAAATTAAACTTAAATTACCACGTAAATTTAGTACAATTTTATATTCAGAAAATGTAAAAGGTGATCACATTGTGCAATCTAAAAATGCTCATTACTGTTTTGATGTTAAAAAAAGTAAAGATATTAAATATTGTAAACAAGTTATTGAAGCTAATGAAGTATATGATATGAACTATTGTGAGTTTTCAGAACTTTGTTATGAATATATAGGTTATTGGAAAATTAATATGGTTTATTTTTCTAATATAATTGGGGATTCAAATAATATTAAATATTCAGATTTTTGTTCTACCTCTTCAAATTTATTTGCTTGTATTGCAATTCGTTCCAAGCAATTCTGCATCCTCAACAAACAATACACAAAAGAAGAATACGAAGAATTAGTCCCCAAGATAATCAAACATATGAACGATATGCCCTATATAGATAGTAAGGGTAGAATATATAAATATGGAGAGTTCTTCCCAAGTGAACTCTCACCCTTTGCCTACAACGAAACCATAGCCCAAGAGTACTTTCCCTTAACCAAAGAAAAAGCTCTACAACAAGGTTATAAATGGAAAGATAAAGAGGAAAGAAACTATACAATTGAAATCAAAAACAACGATATCCCTGATAATATCAAAGATGTTACCGACGATATCATAAACAAAGTCATCGAATGTGCCCATTCGATGGACTCAGGACAAGCCCACAAATCATGTAATCACCAATGTACCGAAGCATTCAAGATAATCCCCGAAGAATTCCAATTTTACAAACGTATGAACCTCCCATTACCACGCTTATGTCCCAACTGTCGTCACTACGAACGTCTTTCTCAAAGAAACCCTCTCAAACTTTGGCACAGGAAGTGTATGAAAGAGGGTTGTACTAATGAATTTGAAACCTCATATTCTCCAGACCGCCCAGAGATAATATATTGTGAGAAATGCTACCAAAAAGAAGTTTATTAGAGAAATGCCTGCCCCGTAGGAAGTAATCTTTCCTTCGGGGTTATCAAAATGAAGTATATTAAATGAGTAAGGCAAGACCTTACTCAAAAATCCCTAGTCATATCACTAGGGAAATCACTAGGGATTTCCCTAGTGATTAATAATTTTGTAATTATAATTGCTCTGTTTCTTCGTTTGCGACATCTTCTGATGTTTTCATTAATCCAAATACTAGGTCAATATATTGCCAAAATGCTTCATTGCCTTTTAATTTGGCTACACATTCAGAGGCAGCTGATTTAGGTAAGGCTGTTTGGTGAACTATCCAGTGACGGTATACCCAAGCGACACTTCCATTTGATTCAGCGACAATTTCTTTCATTGTCCCCCCAAATCTTTTACAGTAAGGACATTCAAGGTCAGAATATTCTATAACCACTACTGAAGCATCTGGATTTCCGAGAATATGTTCTCCTTCTTCATATAGTGGAATTTCTCCAGTATAAACTGTTGTAACTTTTCCAGCTACAACTTCAGCTATTAATGCGTTTATAGATTCTTTTGATTGAGCTCCACGGATTTCAGCTTTTGAACCATTACTTCCTACAATAACGCTATAAGGTGTCCCTTTTTCGTTTGCAGGAATTCCCTTCATAGCAAGTTCTGCATTAGCGTCTGTCTTTTCTTTTAATGCTTTTAAATCAGTTTTCTCTAAACATTGAGTAAATTTTTCTTTATTAACTCCGACTTGTTCAGACAATGTTTTTTCTTTAGCGACCTTATTTCCACCACCATTTGTTAATAAAATTCCAACCATAATGATAACTCCTGCAATAATAATAGCAACAGGTGTTGAAATTTTTTGTTGAGGCTGTGGTTTTTCCAATTCGGCCTCTTTTATAATTATAATATCTTCATTTTCCATTTTGTTGTGAAGTAATCTTAAAAAATAAGATTTACTTAAATTAAATAATAAAAATTCGTGTGGTTATTATATCACAAATGTATTTATAAATGAATATTAATTTTACATTGAAAAATATAGAGAATATGGTATACTGGGGTGTTATTATGGAATCGGCATATACTATTATATTTTACGTGTTTTCTTTTATTTCTGTTTATATACAGATATTTTTTTTGATGACATTTTTTGAAAAAAAACGTCATATAGTGCACCATCCAGATTATATAGAATTATCAAATTATCCAACTGTCACTATTGCTGTCCCTTGTTATAACGAAGAGAAAACTATTGATAAAACAATTAAATCATTACTTTCTCTTGATTATCCAAAAGATAAGATAAAAATTTTTTTGATTGATGATGGAAGTAAAGATAATACTTGGGATGTTATAAAAGATTATAACAACGGTTTCAACATATTTGCTTTTACAAAAGAAAATGGTGGAAAACACACGGCTTTAAATTTGGCATTAGAAAAAACTGATTCTGAATTTTTTGGTTGTTTAGATTCTGATTCTTTGGTACATCCACAAGCCCTAAAAAGAATTTTAAGTTATTTTGAAAAAGACCCAAAGACGATGGCGGTAGCACCATCTATTATTGTATACAATCCTAAAAATGTTATTCAGTATGCTCAAAATATAGAATATGATATGTCTATTTATACCAAAAAAATGTTGGGTTTTATGGGTGGAATTCATGTTACACCAGGACCATTTTCAATCTTTAGAAAAAAAGTTTTTGATGAATTAGGCCCATATCATAAAGCTCACAATACTGAGGACCAAGAGATTGCTCTTCGAATGCAAGAACACGGTTATAAAATTGACCACTGTCCAGATGCATATGTTTATACTAGTACACCGGACTCTGTCTCAAAACTTTACCGACAAAGATTAAGATGGATTTATGGATTTATAAAAAATTTAATTGATTATCGTCATTTATTATTTAAAAAAGAATATGGAACTGTTGCGCTATTTACTTTGCCGTCTGGATTAGTCGGGATTATTGGTGTTATTTTTCTTTTTGTTAATGTGTCTGGTAATATAATTAAATTTATTTATAATAAAATAATACAAATACAAACTGTTGGAATTGATAATCTTTTAAGTTTTAATTATCATTTTGACTGGTTTTTTCTTAATACAAAAGCAGTATTGTTCTTCTCTATAATTTTGTATATACTAGTTATTACATCTGTAATGATTGGGAGAAAAATGGCGGAAGGAAAAATAGGATTTCCTTTGTCAATTATTTATTTTGTTATAGTTTATAGTATAATTGGACCATTTTGGATGTTAAAAGCAATTTATAATGCAATTATATCTAAAGAGTCTAATTGGGCATTTGAACGTCGCATATCTAAAAATAGTTAAATTTTATGCATCAACACGAACCTAATGATTGGAAAAAATATATTATTGTTTTGTTTATTACTTCAGCAATATTTATTTCTGGGCTTTGGTTTTCTAATTACCTGAGTAATAAAAAATTAAACCAATTAAAGAATATAGAAAGTAAAATTTCTCTTGACTTAATGTCTTCTGAAACTCAATTTTCTTTACTCCAAGAGCAATCTTGTAAAGATGTCTCAACCAGTATATTATCCTCTGAGTTGAATACTTTAGCAGATAAGATTTCATACAGTGAAAATAATATGGGGGCTGAGGATACAGATGTTGTAAGTTTAAAAAAATATTATTCTTTGCTTGAGATAAAAGATTATCTTTTGATGAAAAAAATCAGAGAACGTTGTGATGAAAAGAGTATTTTTATTCTTTATTTTTATAAGAACGATAACTGTGATGATTGCACCAAGCAAGGTTATGTTTTAACGAGTCTCAGAGAGAAATATCCTGACCTTCGGGTTTATTCTTTTGACTATAATTTAGATTTATCAGCGATAAAAACAATGATTTCAATATATAATGTTCCAGATGATTTACCTGCAATCGTTATAAATGGTAAGGTTTATAGTGGTTTAAAAACAATAGAGGAGATAGAGAAAACCTTTCCACAGCTTGAAAGTATAAAAATTCCAGAAGTTCCAGTGAAAGGAAAAACTAGTACGAAAAAATAAATTTTCGATTTCGGGAGCCGGCAGTCGAGGAATCGTCACAAATCTTTTTCTACTGAAAAAGTTCGCGACCCCGCCTCGCGCCGTCGCGCTCCGGCTTTCGAATCCTCGTGCCGAGAAAAAACACCCGTTTAGGGTGTTTTTTCTTCGGGAGTATCTTTTAAACAAAGCTCGAACCTATTTTAGCAAAAATTTGTAAAAGTTTCCAAACGAATTAAGGTTTACGCTCGACTTTTTTCTTATCTTTAATATTTCTACCACGCTCTACTAATGTGCTAATTCAAAATGGACTTGGAAAATGGAAACAAAAGTTTTGGGGACTTGGATTTCCATTTTCCTCGACTTTGGTCTTTTGGCGAGATTTCAAATTCTGCCCGCAGAGAAATGCAAATTCAAAATTCAAAACACATTGTCTCGGGCAAATTATACCATGTTTGTATTTCTGTGGTTACGCAAAGTTTTTAGAGTACACCCTCGGCATCCGCCTCGGGCATTTCCGCTAGGGCTACGAGTGCCTAGTTGCCTATGAGCGGGAAAACTCGAACGGCTCAAACACCAGGAAATGAGCCGTTCGGTTTCCCGCGCTTCTTGGGGAGAGGAAGTTTCCTCTCCCCGGGTCGGGCTCTCCGACTGAAGTCGGAGTCTGCCCTCGCCATCCCCACTCTACGTTTTTCAATATTATGTTTAGTGAGTAGCTTTCGCTTTCGAGAATAGATTGCAATACAACTTCGGCACTCGTCCTTTAGCCATGGACACCCTAGCGGAAATGCCCGAGGCGGAAATACGTGTGCTTGCCCCAGCTCGCGTGACTACACGCGAGCTCCCACCCGTGCGTACACACAAGCTCACTCCCTAGAATTAAATTTCAAATTAAATTTTTTGATACATTACAGCTTTCCCAGTTTTTCCAACTTGTTTTATTCTATTTTCTTTTTCCAATTGTGAAAGATATCTGGTAGCAGTTGCATCCGAAACGTGAAGAAACTTTTCAACTTCGTCATTGGTAATTTTGGATTTTTTAAGAAACAAAATCATAATTTTATCTAGCTTTTTTCTTTTTCGAGATTGAATTGCAAGTTTTGCTTTGTTTAATAATTCAAGAATTTTGTTTTTATTGGGAACGATTACGGGAATAGGTTCAGGTTCGATCGGCTCAGGTTGCGAGCTCAACGGCTCATTTCCTGCCATTTGAGCCGTTGCTGGTTCGGGAGCAGTTTCTAGTGGTTGAATTTCAGCCGGAGGCTGATCAGCCTTTGGCTGAGGCTCGAGAACAGGTTCGTTTTCAGCTTGATTTTCTTGCTCTTTTTCAGGTTCTATATGGGTAGAATCAGGGGGTGGTATATCATTACTTTTCACCTCAAAATCGCTAAGTGAGCTTTCTAGGGCTTCAGGAAGTGCTTCGGTGGGTTCAGAATATGCTGTGTTTTCAGTGCCTTGCTCGGCAGGCTCTTGGGGGCTTAGTGGAATAGAGTTTTCTGTGGAAATTGGATTTTGGGTTGTATTTTGGTCATCAGACATAGATTATATATATTTTACTCCCAACAAATCGATGGTTTTTCCCCGATTATTCCTTCAAGATATTTTTCCACTTCAGGGAATCCTCCGATCTCATCAATCATCTTTAATTCTTTCGCTTTCTCCCCGAGCACGGTTGATCCATCGGCAAATTTTCTAACCTCTTCAATAGGAATATTGCGATTGACTGAGACTTCTTTTATAAAATCTCCATACATAATATTTATATCTCTCATAAACAAATCTTTTTCTTCTTTGGTTAAAGGCAAATCAGAACTTCCAGAATCTTTAAATTTTCCGGCAGATAATTGCTCAAAAGCATATCCATCTTTTTTATTTTTCGCTACATTGTTTAGGTAAGACATCGTCACTCCAATACTTCCCACATCGGAATATTTTGAAGCAAATATTTTATCCACGCTACTTATGGCAAGATAAGAAGCAGAGGCTCCTGTACTTCTAATAAAAGCTACTGTTGGTTTTTCACTATTCTTTAAAGCAAAAGCGATTTCTTCTCCGGCAACTGGTAACCCACCCGATGAATCTACCTCCACCACAATCGCTTTTATTCCTGGATTTGCATTTGCTTGATTTATTGAATAGACAATATTTTCACTTCCTACTACATCATAATCAAATTCAGTATCACCCTCGGCGTGTTCAGGTATATATGTTAAAAGACTTCCATGTAGATTAATACCTATAACTGTGCAACCCTCATCAGTGGTATCACTAGAATCACTTATAGAAGAAGCTGAATCCAAAAAAGGGTTATTGTATTTTCTAACAAGAAAGACTAAACCATAAACAAAAGATAAGATAATAACTAAAACGATAATATTACCTATCACTGTTCCATAAAGAAAGTTTCTTAATTTATTTAAATTTTCCATATCATTTATTAATTAAATAATTTGGGTCGACTTCTTTTATTTGTATATCACCATTTCTTTTAAAGACTGGGCAATTTTTACTAATTTCAATAGCTTCTTTTAAATTATTTGTTTTTATGAGAATAAAACCACTAAAAATATCTTTATGTGGTATATAAGACCTAACTTCTATGCTTTCTCCCGAGAGAACAACACCGTCTTTTTTAAGAAAAAAATAACTCTCAAGTTTTTTTAATTCTTTAAGCTCATTTAGATATTTATGCCATTCTTTAATATAAATATCTTTTTTATTTGAAGAAAAAGGGATTGAACCAGTTTTAAATAAAACTAAAAATGTTTTCATATTAAATAAAATTCCTACTTACAAACAACATAATGTAAATACTCTAACGTCTTATCTGCTTTGTGATTCCTATTTTCATTTTTATCTGCTTTAAAACGTCCGTATTCTTGTGTAAAATATCCATATTTACCACGTAAACCCATTATTTCTTTTATATCGTCGTGGGTCATCAATCCTTCATTGTTATAACTTAAAAAAATATACTTCGCTTTAGCTTTTAAAATTAAATCTTTGAACGCTTTTTTTACTTGTGAACTTGAACAATACAAAGATTTTTGATCATGGTATTCTCTTAAGCCAGTTTTCCCATATATTTTTGGATTATCATATTTGGCAATTGTCTCAAGCATATGGTAATTTGTTGCGTACTGTCTTTGATTGTATGGTGGATCTAAATACAAAATATCACCTTCAACTTTTTCAACTATTTTATTTATATCTTCATTAAACACTTCATGATTTTGATCATTTATTATCAACTCGGCTGGTTTCAAAACAAACGGTATTTGCGCTGTCTTTTTTAATTGTTTTAAAAATGCACCATAAACTGAAGCTGTGTTAGCTCTCTTATCAACAGTCTCCAAAAGTGTGGCTAAGAGGAAATAATACTCATTGTCTGTAATTAACTTCTCATTTTTCCATTCCTCTATTTTTATTCTTATAGCATCACAACGCATTCCGTTTTCGTCTGAAAAATATTTTCGTTCAAATTCTTGATTCTTTGTTCCACCAGAACAATAATTTTTATATATAAATCCCTTTTCTCCTTTTATATTTGATAAATAATTACAAATAAAGTTTTTTCTTTCAGTAATTTCAATATTATTTAATTCTGGTAAAAGTTTAGTTAGTTTTGTAAATTTTAAATGTTCGTGGTTTTCAATATACTGCTTGTTAAGGACGAAACTATAATATTGAATATCATTTGCAATAACTTTATATCCTTTTCTTTTAAAGTAAGTTCCAACAGCACCTGTTCCTGCAAATAAATCACAAAAAACACGGGAGTTTTTATCAACTACCTTTTCAATGGATTTTTCCAAAAATTCCAATAATGATAATTTACTACCAATATAATTCATACTTAAATTATAGCATATTTACCACGAAACATATAGGAAAATATAGGTTTTCATGGTAGGATTTCTTTATGTTAAACAATGAACAAATTGGTGTATCGGCTGAAATTGCTATTGCAGATATTTTTAATATTTCTATAAGTGATAAATATCGTGGTCGTGGAGTACAGGATATAACAAACGCAATTAAGCTTATTATTGCTGATATTTTCAATACAAATAATATCCCGTCACCAACAAAACATGCTGCTGAAAATCAAAACATCGTTGATTTTATACTTCAAGATAATAAAACTTTATCAGTTAAAACTAACAAACAAAAATTAGGCAAAGCAGCCCCACAAAAAATTGGTCAAGCATCATCAAATACTTGGTATGCGATTTTAGCAGAAAGACTAGACATCGCGTATATACCTACCGCCTATCCTGAAAAAGTAAAACTCTTCAAAATAATTGCACTAACAAGGATTGAACAATTACTTGGTATTTACTGGGAATATATGTTTGATTGCGATTTTTTGATTCACATTTTTAATGTAGTTGATTCTAATGACAACCCTACTACTGATCCAAAATATATAGTAATTAAAAAAACCAGTAGCCCTATTTGGGATCCTGCAAAAATCTCATTTACGAAAAAAACGGTCGCTGAATGGAATGAAAGTAATACGGTAAAATATGAATATGATGGTGTAGCAATAGGCGAGTTCCAAGTTCACAATAATAGAGATAATTTTAAATTTCGTTTCAATATGGCTGGAATTTATAAATTAATGACTGAAGGCCGTCTTAATTTTTCTTAAGATAACTTCCTACAGCTACCGTACCTGCAAATAAATCACAAAAGGCATCATTTCATACTTAATAATTTATTTTTTCAAAAACTAAATCATTGTTATCTAAATGATATTCAATATATTTTAAATTACTACATCTTCTAACATTTCGGTCGTTAAAGTCATTAAAAGTATCAACAATTTTTTGATATTTCTCTGTATTTCTATTATCTATTCTTTTAGAAACCAAGAATGGTTGTATGTCACTTTGCCTATTGGGAGTGTAATATTGCTCTATCCAATCAATATATCTTTGTATCTGCTTTGTATTTATTATGTCTGCTTCTACTGCCTTTAATTCTATTGGTAATAAAACCCTTTGATTATTTTGGGTAGTTGAAATCATAACATCAATTCGTTGCATTCCAACTCCACAAGAGACTTCATTCCCAAGCCATTCGAACTCTAAGTTTTCACTTAATATACAATTATCTAAAGATTGATTTACCCCTTTCCCAATATTTCGAACAATATAAGCTTGTAAGTGTGTTTCAAATGATGTATTTAAACGGTACTTAGAAATTAATCTTGGAAGTAAGTTTATATCTTCTTTCCTCCCGCCATAAATATTTAAATTATTATTTGTTAAAATAATTTTTTGTTCATTTTTATCAAATGATAATTGATGATTGTTTATAGTTAATTCTTGCCTATTATTTTTATCTCTTATTAATTGACACAATCGTTCTGCTTCATAAATGGTGAGCATAGTATTCCCCCTATTACCCTTTAATTTTCTATAAATTAAACTCCAAAGCATTTGGTTGGGTGACTGCATGTTTTTTATTTCATCTAATGCCTCCCATTCAGTTATACCTTCAGCATAAACCTTACTTGGCTCTATAAGAGTTCTAAAAGTTAGTGATTTTCCCAGTTCGGTTGTTAAATATTGCTCATTGTCATTATTATCTAAAAAAGACCAATCATTTTTTGCTTTAAAAATTCCAAAAAATTTTCCCTCATATATTTTTTCCGAAGAATTCATCTGTAGGTAAAAAATTATTTGATCTCCCTTTCTAATTCTACTTGAATCAGCAACCATTCCAACCAGCATATTTTCTTTTGAAAAATGTAAGGTTGTATTAGGAGAATTATTAAAATCAATATTATTATCTTGTGCTCCAGTACCAGCAAAAAGATATTCCAAATGTGATTTAAAAGTAGTTGCACTGACTATAAATACGTGTGTTGTCATAAATTTTATTTCTTGAAAAGAAAAATATATTCGTGTTTAAAGATATAATAATCACTAGCTAAAGCTCTGTATTTCCAAATTGCCTCTTTGTTTTGCTTAGCCCTGTTCCCACTCATATTTTTGATAACAATGCTTTTAAGAGTCAGCCCTAATTTCATTGCCTCATTCATACAATAAAACCCAAGCGGTATCCACTGTCCTTTGGTGTACTTATCTCCAATTACTATTGCTAGATATCTATCTTTATCTAATATTTCAACTGTATTTTGTAACACTAAAGAAAATTTATCCAAAAATTCTTTAAGGGATTTTGTATTAGATAAATCATCTTTTAAATCACTAAATTTAATTATGTCAGCATAGGGTGGATGTAAAATAGCTAACTGCACATTTTTCTTTTTATTATTTTTTAAAATTTCTTTTACTTTTCCAAAAGTTTCATTTTTCATACTATCTCCAGCTATTAACTCAGAAAAATATTTTTCATTATCAACTTTACCTTTTATATGTTTTATCAGTTCTTGCTGTATATCAATACCAACAAAATGCCTGCTCAAACTTTCGGCTTCATAAGCTGTTGTCCCACTACCCACAAATGGATCAAAAACGATATCATTCTTTTTTGTGTATCGTAAAATCAATTGACGAGGAATTTGTGGCACAAAATTGCCGTGATAAAAACCATCGTGTTTACCACTTTTATCCCTTTCATTTATAATCCAAAGACTATCAGTCCAAATTTCTGATTCTTTCCAGTTATCTAAATTTAAATCATTAAAAGTTGGCATGTTAAAATTTATTATATTTATATTTTAACAGATTTTGAGAACATTTGAAATACGCCCGCATTCCTCCCCAAAACCCCTCCTGCGGGCAGAATTTGAAATCTCGCCAAAAGACCAAAGTCGAGGAAAATGGAAATCCAAATCCCCAAAATTTTTGTTTCCATTTTCCAAGTCCATTTTGAATTAGCACATTAGTAGAGCGTGGTAGAAATATTAAAGATAAGAAAAAAGTCGAGCGTAAACCTTAATTCGTTTGGAAACTTTTACAAATTTTTGCTAAAATAGGTTCGAGCTTTGTTTAAAAGATACTCCGCAATCAAACTCAAGTTGTTTTGGGCAAAATTTTCGCGAGCAGAACGAAGTTCTGCCCATAGATTTAAAGGCTGGGCGAACGCTTCGCGTTTTTTGAGAGTGAGGTTCAAAAATTCAAAAGCCGAAGATTTTTTGGAGGGAGATTTTTTTGGAGGGGAGGTCGTCCATAAAAGATTAACACTTGACCCGCCCACCCGTTCGCGTGTTAAATTTTTGCCGATTTTGAAAATCGTCAAACTCCCTAAACCAAATTTCGTGAATTTTTCCATTCAACACCCTCTAGAGCTGATTTAGCTCCGGAAGAAGGTGGAACTATTTCTTCTTCGGGACCTCTTCCAAAACCCATTGTGTAATAAAATTTACCTTCTCGGTAATCCATACAATCTGGAAGCAAGGCTTCTTTCATGGTTGTGCCATCAACCATTTTTTCATTTTTATCAAGTTGTGGTTTCAAATCAATATATAGCAAACGTCTCATTTTTTCAGCTTGTTCTCCAGTCCACCCCTTCCTTTGACCATCGTCGCCAACCAAACAAAAGCCTATATAATCTAAATAAGTTTTTAGAACCATTGGATAATGGCGTCCTAAAACATTTTTTCCAATTTGTTCCCATATTCTTTTTTCAAATGGTATAAGATAGCCTTCTTTCATTTTAGGTTCATGAACTCCATATAGTAAATCAAGAACATGTCCATATCTGTCATTAGTTTTATCTATTCTAGAAAGCTGTTCAAATGCTTTATACATGGCTGCCGCAATACCTTCATTAATCGTTGAGTTAGAGTAAAAGCTTGTTTCCTTTGCTGTCTTTTCTTTTTCTTTAATATGAATATTTAGTTCTTTTTTTTCTTTTTCTTCTTCCCCTAAATAAATATAATCATGACCGAAAAAGTGAGCTATTTGGTGCAAAGACCACCAACTACCTTTTAGTCCACGTCCATTTTCGTTGTCATCTTGCTCAAAATTTATTTTTGAACAAAGTTCTCCAAAAATATTACTAAGATGTTCTATTCCGTTATTGATATGGCGCGCGGGCACTCTCCCTGTTTTTAAATAAGTTTCTATTGATTTAGAAAGAGCTTGGATGAAAACATTTACTGTTGTATCGCTCGTACTACCTTTAGCAGAAAAGCTGATAGTTGGATAATCAAACAAATCGAAATTTGTTAAAATCTCAGGAGAGCCAAACAAATTTTCATACAAATTGGCAGATAAGGCCAGTCCGCTATGATCTAATTGTTTATAAAGAAAAGACTCTGAATCAAAAAATAAACCTCTTATAATTAGGGGAATACCTTTTGATGAATGTCTGCGATTAATGTTGTACTTTTTAATAACATAAAGTATGTGCATAAGCCCATCGAGTCTTTGGGTAGATAAAAGTTTTACCATAGAACCATCACTCAGTATGACATCAAGGACTGCCCTAGCATCTTTGCTAATTTCTGAATTAAGATTATTAAGAGAGGCATTTTTACAAATGTTCTCAAAGTTTTCTAGCAGAACATTCAAGACTAAATTTAATCTTTCGTCAGTTGGTCTTGATATCTCCCAATGTAAAATTTCATAAAATTTACGTGAATTTTTTTTATTAAATAAATTTTTATTTTTAGTTTTTATAAAAAGAAAAATAATTGCAGAAATCATTAAAACTCCGGAAATAATTTGCCAGAAAACTGAAAGGTGAAATATATTTGGGGGAATTTTATAAAAGTCTAAGAAAAATAGTGTTGAGAAAATGGAAGAGGCAATACTAAAAGAAACAAGGGTAATCACGGTTGGTAAAATAAAACTTCTTATTCTCAAAGCTAATCTCCATTTCTCATTTCTAAACTGATATACTGTTATTAAAATTGCTAGTGTAGAAAATGCTTCTCCAAGCGAAAAGAAAATTGGAGAATTTTCAGAATTATAAGATCCTGAACCAAAACTAATAAGATTAGTGAATTGAATATAAAAATTGTTTAAATTTAAGTTTGGAAGAACAACAACAAAAAATAGGATTATGGAACAGAAAAAAATAGTCCATACATCTCTTTTTGTTAGTAATTTAGGCTCATTAAACATTTTTAAATTATTTCATCAACTCTCCAACTGAAACCCCAATCGCTTTTGCAATTTTTGCAATTGTGTCTAGAGTTGGGTTTGTTTTTCCATTTTCTATATTAGTAATAAAACTACGACCAACTTTTAAAGTACGAGCAATTTGACCTTGAGAAATACCCTTGGCAGTTCTAATATGCTTTAAATTTTTACCGAGTTTTACCGAATCACTTTTCATTTTTCCAGTATACACTCCGGTATATTGCAATACAATGGTATATTATAGTACACTAGATATATGAACTACTTTTTATACGCCCGAAAATCAACCGACGTGGAGGATAAACAAATCCTTTCTATTGAATCGCAACTCGCTGAATTGCGAGAACTCGCGAAGCGAGAAAATTTATATATTGTTGATGAATTTATAGAAAAAAGATCTGCAAAAATCCCCGGTCGTCCTGTTTTTAACAATATGCTTTCTCGCATCCAAAATGGCGAAGCTCAGGGAATTGTTTGCTGGAAGATTGACCGCTTGTCTCGCAATCCTGTGGATAGTGGAAAAATTCAATGGATGCTCCAACAAGGAATAATTCAGCATATCCAGACACACAGCCAAAGCCATTACCCCAATGACAATGTCTTAATGATGTCTGTCGAGTTAGGAATGGCAAATGAATATGTCCGACAGTTAAGTGAAAATACCGCACGAGGACTACGGCAAAAAGCGCGACGGGGAGAATTTCCCGGCATGGCTCCGATAGGATATATTAATAATCCCGCTACTAAGAAAATAGAACTACATCGCAAAAATTCAAAAATTGTAAAAAAGTTATTTGAACTATATGCCACGGGAAAATTTAATCTTAAAAATATTGCCGAGTTTTTAGAAAAGTCAGGTGTCAAATCAAGAAAAAATAATCGTTGCAATGTTTCGCGAATATCGGCGATTATCACCAACCCAATTTACTACGGACATTTTCGCCATGCGAGAGAAATATATGAAGGGAACCATGAACCAATCGTTAGCAAAGAACTTTTTGATAAAGCAAACGCCGTCTTGCGAGGTAAATCACAAAGAATTGATATCAAAACTGATCCGCGACCGCTCTGCGGACTACTCAAATGCGGTTCGTGCGGTATGAGCATAACGGGGGAGATAAAAATAAAAAGACAAAAGAATGGCACGAAACATTTTTATACTTATTATCATTGTTCAAAAAAATCAAAAACACAAAAATGTTTTGAACCTTGTATTCGAGAGGAAAATTTGAATCACCAATTATCAAGTCTACTCACTGAGTATGTTATGCCCAAAGAATGGGCAACGGAATTATTCTCAATGTTAGATGTTGAAGAAAACAAAGCGAATCATTCCGCATCGGAAGCAGTTTTAGAATTACGCGAGAAAGTTCAAGAACTTTCTCGCAATCTCGCAAGGCTTACTGATGTATATGTTGCCCAAGACATTGAGCGAGAAGAATATTTAGAAAGGCGTCGATCGCTTATGTCCGAGAAAAAGTCTATTGAAGAAAAAATCTCTCGACTTTTACGAACCCCTTCTCTATGGATCGAACCGACGCGAGAATGGATAAAAGACGCGGGAATACTAGATGAAATAGCAAAAACGGACGACCTCCCCTCCAAAAAAATCTCCCTCCAAAAAATCTTCGGCTCGAACCTCACTCTCAAAAAACGCGAAGCGTTCGCCCAGCCTTTAAATCTATGGGCAGAACTTCGTTCTGCCCGCGAAAATTTTGCCCAAAACAACTTGAGTTTGATTGCGGAGCCGGCACGAGGATTCGAACCCCGGACATCCACTTTACAAAAGTGGCGCTCTACCAACTGAGCTATGCCGGCAATATTTTAATGTGACCTTCGTTTATAATTTTTTCAATATAATCTTTTCTTTTAAGCTTTTTAATGCGGAATTCTATATTTCTAGCATCCTTTAGGCTATCATATTCTTGAGAAAATACCAAACTCACACATCCCATTCTTTTTGTGGTGGGGGTATTTCCTCTTTTATGCTGTTCTAATCTTCTAGGTAAGTCATTAGTACTTCCTATATAATATTTACCAGAATCTGATTTTAAAATGTATACAAATGATCTCATTCTACCAAAGCCGACGTTTCAGTCGGCTCCTCGACAAGCTCTGCTTCGTCGAGGCTGAGCTATGCCGGCTAAAACAATTTTAAGAAAATTGTTTGCCCGAGCATTTTGTGTTCAAAATGCTTTAGGGCAAATACAAGATTCTCATAACAACACTAACATATTCACTAATCTTATCTTTATTCTCCATGTTCTTTTCTAACTTTCTCTCTAATGTGCTTTATTTTTGTCTTTAATTCAATAACTGACCTATGAGCAAATATTTTTTTTATTCCATTACCATTTTTTGAAAGTTTCTCTATGGAAACACGTATTTTAGGTAATTTCTTATCAAACCATTTTTTTGTTCTTGTTAAGGAAATAAACCAATATTTCACAACCATTAATACAATCCATTGAATTGTATGTCTAGCTAAATATAGCACAATCTTTTCTGTGTGCCTAAAATATATTTCTGGAAATATGTTTCGCAATGATACTGGCTTTTCTGTTTGTCCTGATTTTATTTCCCATGCTCGGAACATCACCATTCCAAACAAAGCTATAATTGCTACAAAGAAAATTGTGGCTACTATTATCATATTAATTAATTGATTCGTAAATGAAAGATATTATCTTTGCATTATTATTTTCAAGCAGTTTTCCAACAGTTATTTCAGAATTTTTAATAAATATTTGGTCCATCAATGTTTGTTCTTTAAAATAAGTAGAGATTTTACCTTCAAGCATTTTCTTTTTAATATCTTCGGGTTTATCTGATTCACCAACTTCTTTTTCAAATACCTCTATAACTTTCTTTTTATCTTCCTCGGTAATGTCTTCTTTTGTTGTGAAAACTGGTTTCATCGCTGCTATATGCATTGCAATATCTTTGGCTAACTCTTTTGTTCCAGCAGAAAGAGAAACAACCACAGCACTTTTATTATTGTGAATATAATTTCCCAAAACAGTGCCGGTAATTTCTTCAACTTTTCCAAGTTCAATCTTTTCTCCAACTTTTTGGACAATCTCATTTATCATATCTAGAGATTTTGATTTCATTGTAGAAATTCCTTCTAAAACAGCTAAATCCGCTAGACGATTTGCTAAATTTATAAAGTCAGCATTTTTTGAAACGAAATCTGTTTCAGTGTGAAGAGCTAAAAGTAATGCTTTATTAGCTCCTTCTTTAACTATAACAAGTCCATCTTTGGCATTTCGGTCAGCTTTTTTCATAGCGATACTACTAGATTTTTTCTTGAGAATAATAAGAGCTTTTTCCATATCTCCACTGGCCTCTTCAAGAGCATTTTTGCATTGCATAACCGATACTCCTGTTTTATCTCGTAATTCTTTAACTTGTTCTGCTGTTATTTTTATAGACATATTTTTTTAGTGCGACACCAATTTACGAAATTTGTGTCGTGTTTGTAATTGATAATTATTTATTCTTTCGTTTGCGCACCGCTTGCTCCTTTAGTATAAGCTTCTTTAATTTTTAACAGAAAAAAAGTGATGGAAGAGATAGAAGCATCATTAGCTATGATAGGGTATTCTATTTGTTTTAAATTACAATCTGTGTTTAATAGAGCAATAACAGGGAGTTTCATTTTTTTAGCTTCTGTTACTGCGATGTGTTCTTTCTTGGGGTCAACGACGAAAACAGCGTCAGGTGTTTTGGTTATACCAGTCAGTCCTTGAAAGTTTCTTGTCATATCTTCCATTTCTTTATTAATTAGAAGTTGTTCTTTTTTTGTATATTTATCAAGACCCCCTTTTTCTTTTTTGTCTCGTAAATCTAAAAGTTTGACAATCCTTTTTTTAATTTCAGGGAAATTAGTTAATGCTCCTCCAACCCAACGTTCTCCAACATATGGCATATTTAGAGCCAAAGCTGTTTCAATAATTTGTTGTCTAGCTTCAGGTTTTGTTCCGACAAATAAAATTGTTTTACCACTTGAGGCAAGTTGAGAAATTGTTTCCAGAGCATTCTCAAGTAGTTCGTAAGTTTTTTCAATATTAATAATATCTATACCATTTTTTGTAGTAAAAACATATGAAGAGGCAGATGGATGTCGACGACTTTTTGAATATCCATAATGAACTCCTGCTCGAAACATTTCTTCTATAGTATTTTGCATATTTCTTCGGTTCGCCTTAGCTTTCCTCGATCCGCTGTAGCTTTATGCGAAGGAGATTTGCGTTGGCGACTTTTGTGATTAATTATCTCTTTCGACAGAGACGTGTTTATAAGGTTCCGTTTTTAAGCATTCCAGCCTTCGCCCGCCATAGCTTTCTGAAAAGCGACGGAGGGTCAATTTACAAGGGTCTTTTAAATAAAAAAACTCCTCACGGAACTAGGTAGTATAATACCAGAAAAAGCATTATTTTGCAACAACTGTTTTTTGACCGAAAGGCATTTTTAGGGTAATATGGGGAATATATGATCCCGTTAGAAGTCATATATGTTATATAGAATAACGGGACAATTTTAATGGTAATAGTTAATTTTTGAGTTTATTATTTAATTTATGTACGACAATCTAAAGATTGTCTACTTCTAACGGGATGAAACAATCACACTTGTTTACTAAAACTAAAAAAGAAAGCCCTAGCGATGAGGTTTCTCTCAACGCAGAGCTATTAATTAAGGCTGGATTTATTAATAAGGAAATGGCCGGGGTTTACTCTTATCTACCTCTTGGTTTAAGGGTCATAAAAAAAATTGAGAATATTATTCGAGAAGAAATGGATGCAATTGGTGGACAAGAAATGAAAACAAGTATTCTTCAAAACAAAGAAATTTGGGAGAAATCTGGAAGATGGAGTGATGAGGTGGTAGATAATTGGTTTAAGACAAAATTGAAAAATGATACAGAAATTGGATTGTCTTGGAGCAATGAAGAAACTCATGCAAATATTTTAAAGCAATATATAAGTTCTTATAAAGATTTGCCAATTTATTCTTATGATTTTAAAGATATTTTTAGAAATGAAGCAAGAAGTAAATCTGGAATTTTAAGAGGTAGAGAATTTTACTGGAAAGCACTTTATTCTTTTTCTAAAAATGAAGAGGAGCATAATGAATTTTATGAGAGTGCAAAGCAAGCATATAAAAATATTTTCAATAGAGTTGGTATCGGACATTTAACGTATTTATGTTTTGCTTCGGGCGGAACTTTTGCAAAATTCTCACATGAATTTCAAACAGTTACTGGAGCTGGAGAAGATACGATATATATCGATGAAGATAAGGGTATTGCGATAAACAAAGAAGTTTATAACGAAGAAGTTCTTAATAGTCTGGAATTGAAAAAAGAAGATTTAGTAGAAAAGAGAGCAATAGAAGTTGGTAATATTTTTTCTATGGGCACTAAATATTCAACCCCTTTTGATTTAAAATATAAGAGTGAGAAAGGAGAAGACCATTTGGTTATCATGGGTTGTTATGGTATTGGGCTTGGTAGATTAATGGGCACAATTGTTGAATCACTTTCTGATGATAAGGGAATTATTTGGCCAGAATCGGTTGCTCCGTTTAAGGTTCATTTACTTTCTTTAGGTGATGACGAGAAAACAAAATCTGAAGCTGATAATCTTTATGAAAAATTATCTGAAAAGGGAATAGAAGTTCTGTATGATGACCGTTCTGACGTAAGTGCTGGAGAAAAGTTTGCAGATTCTGACCTTATTGGTATTCCATTTCGAATTGTTGTTTCAAAACGTAGTTTAGAAGACCTTCCAGACGGCAAGACAGGTGGTGGTTTTGAAATTAAAAAACGTACAGAAGAAAAAGGAAAGATAGTTGATATTAACGGATTGTTTAATTTACTAGAAGCTAGTTCCTAGTTGCTAGTAACTATTCATAATGTTTAAAAAATTTTACAAAATGTTTTCGAATGATATAGGTATTGACCTAGGCACAGCCAACACGCTGGTGTATTTGAAGGGTCACGGTATCGTTATCAATGAACCGAGCGTCGTTGTTGTTAATCAAAAGACAAGGCAAATTGTTGCCGTTGGGGCAGAAGCCAAACAAATGCTAGGCCGAACTCCGGGGCATATTAAAGCTGTTCGCCCAGTTGTCGATGGAGTGATTTCGGACTTTGAAGTAACCGAAGAGATGCTGACTTATCTAATTAATAAAACAGAAAAAATATCCAAAAAATTTATTCGTCCTCGTGTTGTAGTTGGAGTTCCAACTGGTATTACAAATGTTGAAATTCGGGCAGTCGAAGATGCTGCTCATTCGGCTGGAGCTCGAGAGGTTTATATTGTTGAAGAGCCAATGTCAGCGGCCATTGGAATTCGTCTACCGATTCATGAGGCCGTCGGTTCGATTATTGTTGATATGGGTGGTGGAACAACAGACATTGCTGTTATTTCTTTATCAGGTGTTGTTCGTTCAAAAAATTTAAAAATTGCTGGTGACTTACTCAATACAAATATAGTTAATTATATGAAAGATGAATTTAAACTTTTAATAGGAGAAAGAACTGCCGAGAATATTAAAATTGCTATTGGAAGTGTAATAGAAGGCAATCCAATGGAAGCAGAGGTCAGAGGAAGAGATTTGGTTACCGGACTTCCTCGTCAAGTGATAGTAACAGATTCTGATATTCGTGAGGCGATTATGCCTTCAGTTTATAGTTTGATAGATGGTATTAAAGAAGTTCTCGAAACTACTCCACCTGAACTTCTTTCTGATATTATTCATAGAGGGTTAGTTTTATCTGGTGGAGGAGCATTACTTAGGGGTTTGGATGTAATGTTACAAAATATACTTAAAATACCTATTTATGTGGCCGAAGACCCCCTTACAGCTGTAGCTCGAGGGACGGGAATTATTTTAGAAGAGTTTGATTCATTTAAAGAAGTTTTATTAAATACCGATGATACATCAGTTCCGAGATAAAAAACAAATAGGAAAAAGGAAAAAAATTATTCGAAACATAATTGGTTTTGGTATTTTCTTTATTTTGGCTGTTACTGGCGTTTTGTCTTGGTCTGGGCATATTTTTAATTTTGTTGGTCACCCAGTTTGGGAAGCGGAAAAATCTACAACATCTTTTTTTTATAATATAAATTATTTATTTAGAACAAAATCTGCTATCACTAAAGAGAATCACAATCTAATAGAAGAAAATGCTGGAATTAGATTATCAATGGTGGATTATCAGATTTTAAAAAATGATTTAGATGAACTAAAAAAAATAATGGGACGTATTCCTGATGTAGATAATTTTATTTTAGGAAATATTTTGACTAAACCCAATCATTCTCCATATGATACGATAATTATTGATATTGGTGGTGATAATGGAGTTAAGGAAGGAGACCAAGTTTATGCAAATGGCAATATTCCTGTTGGTAATATTAGTAAAGTATATGACAAAACTTCACTCGTTTCTCTATATACAAATCCGGGACAAAAAACAGAAGGGTTTATAGACGGGACAAATGCTAGTGTAGAACTCACTGGTCGTGGAGGTGGAAATTTTGAAATGATTATTCCAATTGAATTAATAGCTGAAAAAGGAACGATAATTTATTTACCAGGTAGCACCTCGCAAGTGATTGCGCTCGTGGATGAAGTAATATCCAAACCATCTGACCCGTTCAAAAAAGTTATCCTAAGTTCGCCAGTTAATGTTCAAAATCTTAAGTGGGTAGAAGTGAAAAAAAATTAATGAAATCTATTAATTTTAAAATAGAAAAGAAAATAGCCGGTGCTCTTGGGCGAGCCGGTGAAATTAAAACTCCACATGGGACGATTTTGACTCCATCTTTTGTGGTAGTTGGGACTAAGGCGACAGTCAAAGCTCTTAGTCCTGAGGAAGTGAAAGAAACTGGGGCGCAAGTTGTTCTTGCAAATACTTATCATTTATATTTACAACCGGGGGATGAACTTATTCGTGATGCTGGAGGACTTCATAAATTTATGAATTGGAACGGTCCAATGATGACTGACTCAGGTGGTTTCCAAGTTTTTTCATTGGGTGTGGCTTATGGCCTAAAATTGTCCAAGATTGGACAGTTCAGCCGACCATCTGATAATACAGATGATTTAGGCAAAGAAATTTTACCTCTTCTTATCCCTGAACGTTCAAGTATTGAGGACGGAGTTCCACGGCTAGCGACTATTGGCAACGATGGCGTTTCTTTTCGTTCACATATCGATGGGTCTCTTCATTACATTACCCCAGAGAAATCGATAGAAATTCAGCATAATCTCGGGGCTGATATAATTTTTGCTTTTGATGAATGTACAAGTCCAACAGAAGATGAAAGATATCAAGAAGAGGCACTTTCAAGAACACACTCTTGGGCAAAAAGAAGTTTGGAACATCATGAAAACCTAAAAGCAAACAGCAAAAAGCAAATAGCACTATTTGGTATCGTCCAAGGTGGAAGGTCAGAGAAGTTAAGAAAAGAATCCGCAAAGATTATCTCTGAATTACGAGTAATGGGGCCTGTCCCGTTAGAGGCAGGGTCTGATACAGACTCGTCGGCTCTAACGGGATTTGATGGTTTCGGTATTGGTGGTTCGTTCGCCAAAGAGGACATGTCAACGGCCGTTAGATGGGTGAATGAAATTTTGCCAGAAGAAAAACCTCGCCACTTGCTTGGGATAGGGGAGCCGGAAGATTTATTTATGGGAGTAGAAAATGGGGTTGACCTTTTTGATTGTGTTGGCCCGACTCGGATTGCTCGAAATGGAACTTTATTTACTAAAAATGGAAAAATAAATATTACCAATGCCCAGTTCGTAAAAGATTTTAATCCAATTGATGAGGGTTGTAATTGCTATACATGCTCGCCTCGCCGAAGCGAAAGCGAAGGCGGGTATAATTATACTCGAGCGTATCTTTCTCATCTTTTTAGGGCTAAAGAAATGTTGGGTGCAACGCTTGCTTCAATCCACAATGTCTACTTCATAAATAAATTAGTTGCTGATATGCGCCAAAGTATTATTGATGGAACATTTTATGAATATAAAAGTAAGTTCTTGAAAAACTACAAATCTCGTTAGAAGTAGGATATAATTATCCGCGACTTCTAATCGGGATGAATTTAAAAAAGAATTTCTTGCGAGTTATTCAAAATAGAGCTATCTTTTTATTTGCTACGGGGCGCGATGTGGTAATATTAAGTTTCATTTATGTCACAAAATATATTCAAACTAAAGAGCACATATAAACCGGCAGGAGACCCCAGAAGCAAAATAAAATATCGGATGCATATTTTATTTGCTACGAAGCGCGAAGTGCTAGTATAATGTTTATCTATGTCCAAAAATATATTTAAATTAATAAGTTCCTACTCTCCGGCTGGAGACCCCAGAAGCAAAATAAAATATCGGATGCATATTTTATTTGCTACGGGGCGCGAAGTGCTAGTATAATGTTTATTTATGTCCAAAAATATATTTAAATTAATAAGTTCCTATTCTCCGGCTGGAGATCAGCCGAAGGCTATTTCGGAGTTGCTTCTAGGGCTTAAAAAAGGGATGCGGAAGCAGACCTTGCTTGGTGCAACGGGGACTGGTAAAACTTTTACTATTGCCAACGTTATTGAAAAATGGAATAAGCCGACTTTAGTAATTGCACACAATAAAACTTTAGCGGCACAACTGGCTCAAGAATTCCGTGAATTTTTCCCTGATTCGGCTGTTCATTACTTTGTCTCGTATTATGATTATTATCAGCCCGAGGCATATATGCCGGTGACTGATACTTATATTGAAAAAGATGCTCAGATAAATAAAGAAATTGACCGCTTGCGTCATGCAACAACTCAATCCTTACTTACACGCCGTGATGTGATTATTGTAGCTTCGGTTTCGTGTATTTACGGTCTTGGTAGTCCAGAAGAATATGAAAAAGTAAATCTCAAGCTGAATGTTGGGATGAAAATTGGTAGGACAGAATTAATGAAGAAATTAATAGAGATTCATTTTGAAAGAACAAATGCAGATATTACTCCGGGAACTTTTCGCTCAATAGGACAAAAAGTGGAAATAATGCCGATATCAGAAACTTTTGTTTATCAAGTTGAATTTGAAGGTGGAGAAATTTCCAGAATTGCGAAAGTTGACCCAGTTTCTTCGCATATAATTAAAGAAGAAAAAAGTATATTTTTATTTCCGGCCAAGCATTTTATAACTGATAAGGAACAATTAAAAATAGCGGTAAAAAATATAAAAGCCGAACTTAATTCACAGCTTAAAAAATTTGAAAAAGAAGGGAAACTCCTAGAGGCTGAAAGAATAAAAAGACGGACAAATTATGACCTAGCGATGATAAGAGAAATCGGTTATTGTAACGGAATTGAAAATTACTCAAGACATATGTCTGGCAAAAAAGAAGGAGAAGCCCCTGAAACCCTTCTTTCGTATTTCCCCTCGGCTCGTCGTAACTCTAAAGGGTTGAAGGAGGCAGATTTTCTAACAATTATAGATGAATCCCACGTGACTCTTCCACAGATTGGCGGAATGTATGCCGGCGATGCTTCACGGAAAAACACGCTTGTCGAATTTGGCTTTCGTCTACCGTCGGCAAAAGATAATCGCCCATTAAAGATTAATGAATTTGAAGAACGAACTGGGCAGACTATTTATGTCTCAGCAACGCCAAGTGAAAAAGAAAAATCAATGAGTGCTCAAATCGTCGAGCAAATAATCCGCCCAACTGGGCTTATTGATCCGGAAGTGATAGTGAGACCGGTAAGCGCGGGTGGAGTTCCTTTCCCCCTTAATAAGGGGGAAAATGAAAGGGGGTTCTTAATTAATTCACCTCACCCTGACCCTCTACTTATAAAGGAGAGAGAGAACTCATATCCTGGTCAAATTCAAGATTTTATTATTGAAGCGGAAAAAACAATTAAAAAAGGTTTTCGAGTTATTGCCACAACCTTAACAAAAAAGATGGCCGAGGATTTATCGGTCTATTTAAAAGAGAAAGGAATAAAAGCTGAGTATTTACACAGCGAAATTAAAACGATTGAGCGCATTCAAATACTTACTCAATTTAGAAAGGGAACCATTGATATACTTGTTGGTGTGAACTTGCTTCGTGAAGGTTTAGATTTACCGGAGCTTGCACTCATTGGTATTTTGGATGCTGATAAGGCAGGATTTTTGCGTTCTGAAACATCCCTAATTCAAACTATCGGACGGGCAGCGAGAAATGTTGAAGGAAAAGTTATTTTATACGCTGACGTTATGAACGATGCACTCGAAAGTGCAATCAGAGAAACAAATCGTCGTCGTAATATCCAGATAGCTCATAATAAAAAACACAAAATTACTCCAAAAACAATTATTAAAAAAATTAAAGATATTACTGAAGAACTAGAGGACAAACATGAGAAAGCTGTGAATCTTGAGCTTGGTTTGGATGTAGAGATATTTAAAAAAGCTTTTGCGAAAAATAAAAGTAACCGCGGGAAGGGCGAAAGGGAATCAGTTAAAAATTTATTACTTTCAGACGAAGACCGAAACAAGATTGTTTACGAAAAGATAATAAAAATGAAAGAACGCGATATGAATCGTGCAGTCAAAGAACTGGATTTTGAGTCGGCAGCAATACTGCGGGACGAGATAATCATACTAAAAGATAAAATGGATAAGTTCAAATAGTTTTTGCTTATAAAATATTACTGTGTTATGCTATAAACTAGTTAAATATTGATTTACCCCCACACCCATATTTTTATTGCAAACATGTTTGCGTTGTAATCAACTATAAAAATATAGGTGTGGGGGTGTACCCCCCTCATAGAACAAATGTGGGGCTTATAGCGTTATATATTAAAGTACTTGTCCCGTTAGAAATTTACTGGGATCAAGTTAAAAGACAAATTTAATAGTTAAAATTTCTAATGGGATGAAAAAAGATACAGAAGGAAACCCCGAATGAAATTTTCAAAATTAACATAGGGGTAAATCGGTTATAAGTGAGATAAACAATATATAAAATTATGACAAAGAAAAATGAAAATTCAGACGGGGCAAGAATTATAATAAAAGGGGCAAGGACACACAATTTGAAGAATATTAGTGTCGAGATGCCTCGGAATAAAATGATAGTTATTACTGGGATGTCTGGCTCGGGCAAATCGTCGCTTGCCTTTGATACCATTTTTGCTGAAGGTCAACGTCGCTACGTTGAGTCACTTTCGGCTTATGCCCGGCAATTCTTAAATCAAATGCCGAAACCTGACGTTGATGAGATAACAGGTCTTTCGCCAGCTATTTCCATTGACCAGAAGTCACGTTCAAATAATCCGCGTTCGACTGTGGCGACGATTACCGAGATATATGATTATATGCGTGTTCTTTATTCACGTATTGGACATCCACACTGTCCGCTTTGTGGTGATGAAATTAAAAAACTTTCTAACGAAGAGATAATTAATTTTGCATTAGACTCCATTAGAACTCACGGACTTAAAAGTCCTACTTCTAATGGAGCAAGTAAAAATAAAAGAAAAGTAAAAGGAATTGAGTGGGACGAAACACCTATTTCGATTTTGTCTCCAGTTGTTCGAGGCAGAAAAGGAGAATATTATCAGTTGCTTTATGATTTACTCGGCAAAGGTTTTACTGAAGTGCGGATGGATGGGAATATTAAAAAATTACGAGAGAGAATAGATATATCAAAAACAAAGACACATAATATTGAAGTTATTGTGGATTCTTTTCAAATTCATGAATTCAAGGATAATCCGAACGATGCGCGGATGCGACTTTCTGAAGCTGTAGAGCGAGCTCTTATTGAATCAGAAGGTTTAGTTATAATAAAAATTGGGAATGAACCTGCCCGCAATGCTTCGCATAGCGATACAGGCGGGGAATTTCTATTATCAACGAAATTTTCCTGTCCACGAGACGGTTTCTCTTTCCCGGAAATTGAACCGCGACTTTTCTCTTTCAATTCTCCTTATGGAGCGTGTCCCACTTGTAACGGACTTGGAACAAAATATTTTGGGGGAACAGAACCATGTGATGATTGTCATGGCGCTCGATTAAGAATTGAAGCACTCAATGTGTTTATTGGAAATATGAAGCAGGATAGTTCTTTTTTAAATCGTAGGCGTGGGCGCGCGCCGAACCCGAAGGGCGAGGTAGGGATAAGCGATTTTAAAAAGAACTATCCTGTGGAATTTTCTCCACTCAATATCGTCGATCTAACTCATTTATCTATTGATAAAGTCGCAGATTTTTTTATTGAACTTGAGCTAACTGAACAAGAAAAAGAAATTTCTAATGTGGTGATTAAGGAAATTGAATCACGTCTACAATTTTTACTTAATGTTGGACTTAATTATTTATCTTTAGATAGAAAAGCCAACACCTTATCCGGTGGTGAGGCTCAGCGTATTCGACTTGCCAGTCAGCTTGGCTCACGATTAGTCGGTGCTTTATATGTTCTTGATGAGCCGACAATTGGTCTGCACCAGCGTGATAATGACAAATTAATTAAAACACTTGAAAATCTTCGTGATATAGGCAATACGATTATTGTTGTTGAGCATGATGAGGATACTATCTATTCATCAGATTATATTGTTGATATCGGACCGAAAGCCGGTGTTCATGGTGGAGAAGTTATTGTTTCTGATTATTTAGATAAACTGTTAAGCGCACCGACAAATCCATCAAAATCAAGAACACTAGCTTATCTTCGAAATGAAGTTAGGATTGAAATTCCGGAAAAAAGACGGACTGGTGATAAGGGTTCTCTTAAGATTGTTGGAGCAAAAGTTTTCAATATAAAAAATATGAACGTGGAAATTCCACTCGGTAAAATGGTCACAATTACTGGGGTGTCAGGGTCTGGTAAAAGTTCATTAATGTATGAAGTTCTGCACAAAAATCTTCAGGCGCGTTACGAGCGTAAATATCGTAGCGCCAAAATATATAACTGTGCATCATTCACTGGGACAGAATATTTATCTCGAGTTATTCTAATAGACCAGTCTCCAATTGGTCGGACTCCTCGTTCGAATATTTCTACTTATACTGGCTCATTCACATTTATCCGTGACCTTTTTGCTAGTACCGAAGAAGCTCGTCTTCGAGGCTGGAAGGCGAATAGATTTTCTTTCAATGTGAAGGGTGGCCGTTGTGAGGCCTGTGAGGGTAACGGTGAGATTGCCGTTGAGATGCATTTCTTGCCGACTGTTTACGTGACCTGTGATGTTTGTAATGGAAAAAGATTTGATAAAGAGACACTGACTATTAAATATAAGAAGAAAAGTATTTATGATGTTTTGCAAATGACGATAGAAGAAAGTCTGAAATTTTTTGAAGATATTCCAAATGTTTATGACCGAGTAAAAACATTAATGGATGTTGGCCTTGGATATGTGAAGCTTGGGCAATCTGCTACAACTCTTTCTGGTGGGGAAGCCCAGCGAGTAAAAATTTCTTCGGAGCTTTATCGCCCTTACTTAGAGAAAACAATTTATTTACTCGATGAGCCAACTGTCGGACTTCATTATGATGATGTTGTAAAACTACTAGAGGTTTTGAATAAGTTGGTGAATAAGGGCAATACAGTTGTGCTTATTGAGCACAATATGGATATTATAAAAAATTCGGATTATATTATCGATATTGGTCCTGAGGGAGGACTCGGTGGTGGAAATCTTGTCGCCAAGGGAACACCAGAAGAAGTGGCAAATAATCCCGCTTCTTATACGGGGAGGTATTTGAAAAAAGTTTTGAGAAAAAAATGAAAATAAAAGATTTTAAAAAATTTAACCCCAAAGGAAAGACTACTTCCTACGGGGCAGGATTGCCAGACAAACCAGGAGTTTATTTCTTCTTCGGCTCGCCGAAACGTAGTGAAGGCGGCTCGGCAAACAAGAATATTTTGTATATCGGCAAGGCCACTTCGCTTTGCGACCGAGTGAAAAGCTATTTTGGGAAAGACCCCGAAGGAAAGAGTACTTCCTACGGGGCAGGCCTAATAGAAACAAGGGGGCCACTTATTGTAAGGATGGTAGAAGAAGCGAACTCGATTAAATGGCAGGAAACTGATAGTGTTTTGGAAGCACTTATTTTAGAAGCAAATCTGATTAAAAAATATCAGCCAAAATATAACACAAAAGAGAAAGACAATAAAAGTTTCAATTATGTTTGTATTACAAAAGAACAAATACCTAAAGTTTTAATAATTAGAGGAAGAAATTTAACAAGACCCCTACCCAGCCTCCCCCTTATTAAGGGGGAGGAGAAAGGAGGGGGTCAATTTAGTTCTATATATGGCCCATTTCCAAACGGCTCACAATTGAAAGAAGCAATGAGAATCGTGCGTAGGATTTTCCCATATATTGACGAGCAATCAAGTAAAAAAAATAATAAGGAATTTTATAATCAATTGGGGCTTACTCCTATTATTGGGGAGACAAAGCAGAAACATAAAAATTTTTCCCGCTTAAATTTTGAAAGGTCTTTCCTTGAGGAGGAACGAAGTGACGGGGAAGGTAAGTTCTTGCAAAATTTACGGGAATACAAAAAAAATATAAAAAATTTGAAGTTATTTTTCGAAGGTAAAAAGAAAAGAATAATTTCAAATTTAAAGAAAGAAATGACTGCATTTTCAAAATCCAAGGATTTTGAAAATGCTGCCCGAATCCGCGACCAAATTTTTGCCTTGAATCATATAAACGATGTGGCTTTAATTAAAGAGTCGGCACCATACGAAAATGCTTTTGGAAAGGTCCTCGGACGAGGGGGACGGGAACCGGTGCCAGACCATTTCCAAAAGTATTTTCGTATGGTGCCGTTCCGAGCTGAGGGATATGACATTGCCCACATGTCGGGGCAAAATATGGTTGGAGTGATGACTGTTATGGAAGATGGGGAACTTGCAAAGAGTGAGTATAAAAAGTTTATAATTCGTACACAGACAGGGTCACCTGCCTCGCCTAAACAAGGCGGGAATGACACAGGCGCCCTTGAAGAAGTTCTTTCTCGTCGCTTGCGCCATATTGAGTGGGGTTTGCCGAATTTTATTGTTGTAGATGGTAGCACAGCTCAGATAAATATTACAAAACAAGTTTTAAACAGATATCAGTTCAAAATACCAGTTGTTTCTGTTGTCAAAGATGGTAGACATAAAGCCAAAGCAATAATGGGGGACGAAACACTTATCAAAAAATATAAAAAAGATATTCTCCTCTTAAACAGCGAAGCCCATCGTTTCGCTATCGCTTTTCATAAAAACAGACGAAATAAAAATTTCTTAGGGTAATAAAGAGCTATTTCAATTCCTATTCTAAGAAACACACGATATGTTATAATATATTTATGATAAAAGTTGGAGTTATTCGCGGAGGAATAAGCGGGGAGTATGAGGTGTCACTGGCAAGTGGTGCTCAGGTTCTTGAACATTTACGGAGTGATAAAATGAATAAAAAATATAAACCCGTTGATATTTTTATTGACCGCGATGGTATTTGGCATGTAAATGGAATTCCAACAACGATGGATAAAATAATTCACAAGGTTGATGTTATTGTAAACGCTCTACACGGTGATTATGGCGAAGATGGTAAAGTTCAGCAGTTACTTGAACAATGGGGAATTCCATATACTGGCAGTGGTCCTTTTGCTTCAGCTATCGGCTACAACAAGTTACTAACCAAACAAGAGTTCTCCAAACTTGGTATCAATACGCCGAAACACATTCTTTTCCCGGTGTATCAAGAAGATTTTGACCCCGTTAGAGAACGCCCTCGCGAAGCGAGTGCTTCAGTCACCTCGGGGCGACTTTTCTCTAACGGGGTTGATGGTCCAAAAGATAAATATGCACTCAAAAAAGCTCGTGAGGTTCTTGAGCGTATGCCTCCGCCATGGATAGTGAAGCCATTGACCGGTGGGTCGTCAATGGGTATGCATATTTGTAAAACATTCCAGTCGTTAATTGATGCATTTAAAGATGGGGTTAATGGAAAAGTTAGTGTGCTTGTTGAAGAATTTATAAAAGGTAAAGAAGCTACAGTTGGCGTGATAGATAATTTTCGGGGTAAAAATGTTTACACTCTTCCACCAATTGAAATCCGAATTCCAAAAACGAGCGCGTTTTTTGATAACGAAATAAAATATAATGGACAGTCACAAGAAATTTGTCCCGGCAATTTCACTGATGAAGAAAAAATAGAACTTGAACGACTCGCCTCACTTATTCACACTGGACTTGACCTTAGCCACTATTCAAGAAGTGATTTCATTATTCATCCAAAGAGGGGAATATTTGCTCTTGAAGTCAATACTTTACCGGGCTTGACCTCTGAATCACTAATGCCAAAAGCGCTCAGTGCTGTCGGTTCTGATTTGCCAGAGTTTATTGAACATATAATCAAACTAGCTAGAAGCAGAAAAAATAATTAGGAAATAGTTTTTTCTTTAGAGCGGAAAAGGTCAATAAGGAAGAATATATACTTCGTTCCATTTTTAGAAAGATTAAATAAGATTGCTATGGTAAATAATAAGATTGCAATCTTTGTACTATAGAAAGAAACTATGATAGCAACTATTGCTGATGCAACTGGGAATAATATATGCATATTGGCATGTTCGTTTTCTGTATTTGTGAATGGTGTATTTTCGATGTTTTTAGATTTTATAGCATATCTTCTCATTATAAATAATGAAATTCCAATCAAAATAATATTTATTGCGAAGAAAATTATATTGGTTTTAGAATACATATATTTTCCAAGAAGGTGGGAAGAAAATGGAGTTAGAGCTACAAGAAACAAAAAAATTCCACTGAGATTTGAGAATTGGACGTCTATATTTTTTGCCAAAACAGAAGCGATTATATGATGAGACCTCCAGTAAGTGAAAAGAAGAGAAAAACTCAAAAGATAACTTAGTAAAAGTGGATACAAAGATATTAATAAATTAATAAAAGTTTGTTCTCCCATAACATTTGCAAAATCTGGGACCTTTATTTCGAGAACTAAAAGAGTCATAACAATAGCAAATATGCCGTCTGATAATTGGTCTAATCTTGATTGTTTCATCCCGTTAGAAGCAGTGTCTCGGTCAGTATTATTTAAAACGAGCCGATATCTGCAAAATTAAAATTATAATAATAAAGATAACTTTTATTTATAACCCCGTGACCGTGGCTTCTAACGGGATCATATATATAATTATATCATAATAAAAATTATTAGGAAGATTTAAAGTATTTGTTATATAATAGCTATCATGCAAAGAAAAATATTAATTACAGGGGCTCTCGGTCAAATAGGTTCTGAGCTGATACCTGCTCTAAGAGAGAAATATGGGAAAGATAATGTTATAGCTGTTGGTCATCACAAAGAACCAACCGAGGAATTTAGAAATTCTGGGCCTTTTGAAATGGCTGACGCCAGTGATAAAGAAGCCATCCGAGTTTTGATTGAAAAATATCAAATCAATACTGTCTATCATTTAGTCGGTATTTTATCGGCTGTGGGTGAGAAGAATCCAAATCTAGCTTGGGATGTGAATATGAAAAGTTTAAAGAATATTTTAGACCTTGCTGTTGAATACAAAATCGATAGGTTATTCTGGCCAAGTTCAATCGCTGCTTTTGGGCCGTCAACACCTCTTTATGATACTCCACAACAGACTATTTTAGAGCCAACAACAATGTATGGAGTCACAAAAGTTTCTGGAGAATTATTGTGCCAGTATTATTTTGTAAAATACGGTTTAGACGTTAGAAGCTTGCGATACCCAGGAATAATTTCTTGGAAAACACCCCCAGGTGGAGGAACAACTGATTATGCTGTTGCTATTTACTATGATGCCATCGCAAAAGGGAAGTATGAATGTTTTGTAAAAGAAGATACAGTTTTGCCGATGATGTATATGGATGATGCTGTTCGCGCAACAATTAAACTGATGGAAGTGGAAAAAGAAAAAATAAAAGTTCACACTGCTTATAATCTGACCGCGATTAGTTTCTCGGCCAAAGAATTAGCTGACAATGTAGGAAAACACATTCCGAATTTTATTTGCACATTTGTTCCAGATGAGCGACAAAAAATAGCTGACTCATGGCCAAAGACCATAGATGATAGTAAGGCAAGAGAGGACTGGGGTTGGCAACACGAATTTGATTTGGATAAAATTTCCGTTGAGATGATAAAGAATCTGAAAAATAAATGATACGAACTATCATAAACAAAAACGGCGAGCAAAGTATTAACTTTGCTCGCCGTTTTCTATTTTTTATTGCAATACAACTTTTGGAACGTGCCTATTTCGTTTGAGGAAAAATCCAATTGCTATTACAAGAATAATTATGATGAGAGTTGGATGAATCGGAGAGAAAATTTTAGCCATTTCCCATAAACTAATCCAATTCACAGAAATAGAGCCATTAACAGTTTCTACGTAATCTGTAAATTGACTATCTAAATTAGTAATCTGTGTTAATCTGATATTTGCACTAGTTATTGCACTTTCAAGATTTTTGTTCTGTGTTTCGTAACTACTATTTTCCGAATTCAATAATTTCATTTGCGCAGTTTCTTGTGCTACCAGAGAAGCTTCTTGATTTCGGAGTGCAGTAGTATCAGCCATTGTTGTAATAGCAATTATTGCTCTCACTTTTACAAGGTCAGCTCTAATACGAGTTAATTCTTTATTAATAGAGCTAACTGTTTTGGTATGTGAAGTAGCGAGAGTGTCCTTTTGATTTTTATAATTTGCTAATTCGCCCTGCTCGTATGCCGTTTGAGCTTCAATTTTTTGTTTATCACCTAATAAATTTTCTGATGAAGTGGTTTCAGTATATAACTTCGTATTGGCGACACCCTCAATTTCATTTTTGAAAGCATCAAATTTACTTTTATTTATTACAAAACTAATTCGGCCACTTTTTTCAGAACTATAAAAATTATCAATTCTACCGTCAGCACCTTTGATGATATTTTTTATATCAGTGACAGTCTCTTGAACTTTTCTTGTTTTAATACTTGCCGAAAAACTTGTTTTCAAGAATTCTCTCGTGTCTTCACTTGAGGGTGTTTGATATTTATTATTGTTGAAATCGATAACTTCTCTTTTGCTTGTTTTGTTATATGAATCAGAGCAATCAATTCCGGGGCTAGGGATACAAGGCATTGCACTTGGGCTCATTTGTTCAGCGTCATAACTAGTACCAATTCCAAACGTATAAAGTAAAGCACGAACCCCAAAAGCTATTACGGCCAAAACGATTATGACCACTACTGTTGTTATTAATTTCTTACGCGATACCCTTATTACTTTTCTTGCACCTATATTATTTGCACTTTGATTATTTTCATCCATCCCGTTTAGAAGCAGGTCGCGGTCAATATAATATAATAACCTTGTCCAGCTTTTTAAATTAAAATGATAATGTGATTATGGTGTCTGTTTTAAGTCGTGACCGTGGCTTCTAACGGGATCCATAAAATTATTTTATTTATAAAATTTAACTAGTATTAACGACTATTAATAATAATTATATTATATCATAAGTGTATGATTTAGCATTAAAATGTTGATAAAAAATAGTTATGCAATAAAAAAGCCTGACATCACTGTCAGGCCAAACCTCATGTCGAGGTTTAATTTAAGGGGTCACGTATGTGGCACGTGCCCATGTCCTCCTACGGCAAAATGGGGGGTGCCGTTCTTCTGGTTTGATGAGTAGAATTAAATTCTACTCTCTCTTTGAAGAGGACTAGTATCTTTCTTATATTAAAGCAAATTTAAATGAATTTGTCAAGTATTTTTCAAGGAAAAATAAAAGAGCCAAAAAAGGTTTGAGAAGTCGTCAAAAAGTATTATGATTAAGTTATGAAAAGAAGAAAATATTTAAATGGGGGATATATTGGGCTTCTGATGCTTTTACTTGGAGTTGCGATTATTGTGTTTTTTATTATACGAACGGATTTATTTACAGGGAAAAAGGATGATAAAAATATGATTGAAAAGAATATGGAAGCAATTGATAAAGCCAATGCTGTTAAGGCACTAGTTGAGCAAAAAAGCAGAGAATCTGTTGTGGAATAAAAAATTATAATGTGGTAAATCACTAGTGATATCCCTAGTGATTTCACTAGGGAATTGAATGCTTCGCACACGAATTATTTTGGGTCGCGAGTTACAAAATAAAATTTATTGAGTGCTACGCACGCTAATTATTGTGTGTCGCGAGTTACAACAGGACCGCGAGTACGCTTCTCTCCCTCGACTAAAACTTTTTCGTCAAAAAGTTTTGTCTGGGCACCAGCTCGTCTATTTTCTCTACTGAGAAAATATGACTCCGCTGTTCTCGTCCTGACACAAGCAAAGCAGTTTTGGTTCCACTTGTGGTCAGGAATATTTTTGTTGTCGTCACAACAAAAATTTCACGACCCTGGCTCGCGATTTTGTCTACTGACAAAATTATCGCTCCGCCTTCCACAGCTAAAAAACAGCACGCAGGTGCTGTTTTTCTTAACGCTGTGGACCCTACAGGACTCGAACCTGCCACCCCCTCATTGCAAATGAGGTGCTCTACCAGATGAGCTAAGGGCCCCTAAAACATTTATTCTAAATGTTCGGGCGTCCAAACTACTATTTGGATTAGCCACAAATAGTATATTACCTGATTCTTATTTTTTTGCAATAGTTAATTATAAATTATTTTAAAAATATCCCAATTAATTTTTTTGACAATATGACATATTCATGCTAAGTTGCAAGAAGATATCGGCTCTTTGATATATGTCTTTGAGGGAGATTAATTTAATGAATTACCTTACTCTTCTTTAGTGGAGGTTAAAGTAATTCATTAAATAATAACTAACCCTTTAAAATTTTGATGTATGGAAGCACTATTTGGTTGCACGGCTTTTATTGTTTTGATAATGGCGATTTTCTTTGTTACTTATATAAAGGCAAAAAGTAAATCGAAAGTTTATTTAAGTAAAAGTTTTAACTTTGGGAGATGCCCTAATTGTGATGCTAGTTGGTATCATGTGCCATATGGATTCGTTGCGTTTCCTCGTGTTCCTTCAACAGGGAATATTGTAAAAGAGGAAAATATTGTTCTTTGCAAATGGTGCCTGTCGAACCCCGATAGATTAGACGTTGGGAAAATTGTTGATAATCTTGCGGATTCTACTTGGAATTCGCAGGAATGTTCCTACGCTCAAACTGCCATGGAAGAATATATTCAATCAAAATTAACTAAAAACATATCACAATGAAAAAGTTAATGAAAAACCTTCTGATTTTTGTCATTGTACTTACGATGATCGCTGGTTGTTCTTTTGAACAACGAACTTCGACGCATAAACTCAAAGAGATAACTGTTATAGAGTTATCAAAATCGGATAGTGCGAAAATGTTTGTAATTGCTATTTCTCTGGCTTCTGGAATAATTCTTGTTTCCTGGGTTATAAATTATAGAAAAAAGAAATGAGATATATTAAGGTCGTTTAAAGCCCCTGCAGAAAATCGCGGGGGTATTTTTTTATTTAAAAATATGAAGGAAAAAGGGTATGATTATAAAATAATTATCAATTACCAATTACCAATTTGGGGACATTAATACAATTAATAATTATCCACCCAAGGTGGATCAGCCTAGGGCTGAAGAATTTTAAAGAGGAAATTATATGGAAAAAAAGATTAATGCAAATTATTCTAACTAACCTAAAAAAACAGCCCCAAGCAAATGAATAGGAAAAATTGCTTGGGGTCTGGGGTTGAGCCAAAAGGCTCCAATTATTATTAACACAGAACTCAAAAGAACAAATTAAGGAAAGATCCCCTTAATGATACCCTAACGGAGGTGAGATAAAAGCCGGTACTTTCGCGGGATCGTTTCCACCAAATAAACCAAAACCAAATCTATGGACCTTTATTATCTAAAACTAGAAGCAATTTGTCAAGCATTATTTTTTTGTCAAAAAGCTAAAAATGTGGCATTATTGAGAAGGTGGTTTTTATTAACAATTTTTAACCAAAAAATTTTATGACGAATAAAAATATAATAATTTTGATAATAATTTTAGTTATTTTAGCTGTTGGGTCTTTCTTTTTAATAAGGTCCAATCAAGTAAAAAATCAAGAAAAAATAAACGACGATTCCCAATTACTTGGGGCAGACCGCGACGAACATGGTTGCATACCTAGTGCTGGCTACTCTTGGTGTGAAATAAAAAATAAGTGTTTACGAATTTGGGAAGAAGAATGTGTGGACGTGACCTTGGGAGACCAGAAAGTTTTTTGTGAACGCGATAATGGTGTTTGGTATTCTGATGACAATACTTGCGAGAAAAATTCACTTACTAAAGAGGAATGTCTCGCACAAGACGGAGTGTTTGTAGAATGTGCTTCAGCTTGCAGGCATAATCCAAAAGCTGAAATTTGCACAGCGCAATGTGTCCAAACCTGCACCGTTCCAGTTGTAATCGGGAAATAATTTATTTCATTATAAATTAAAAATAAAAAATAAATAAATGGAAAATTTTGATATAAAAAATATTTTCGAAAATGTTTCGAAGGGCGAAATGGATCAAGTCGCTGGAATCAAAATCACTCATTTGGCTGGTGACGCAGATTTAAGTTTTTATTTGGCTGAGATTGAACCATCTAAAAAAATCAATGCTCATTATCATAAAAAGGGGACTGAAATTTATCAAATATTCGAGGGTTCTGGAGAAATCCGTATTGGTAAAAATAAAAATGCAAATAATTGGGATATTCAAAAAACGGTAAAGAAAGGCGACTGTTTTTCGGTGGGGGAAGGTCAAGTTCATCAATTGGTGAATACCGGAAATGAAAAACTCATTTTACTTTTTGCTTGCCCGAAATCTCATTTATCAAATGATAGAATTGTCGTTAGTTAGAATCAATCTGTCAAAAGATTTGGAGAACGAAGGAGAAAGTTATATGATGTATACATTATGGGAATGGGAGAAGTTTTTGATTTTAAAACTGGTAAAAGAATAGAAGAAAACCCTGATTTATCGGGGGATTCTCTAGAAAGTAACGAAGGAGTGGCGACAGAACTTTTTCAATTTATTGATGAATCCAAGGAAACCAAAAAAGCGAATTTGGCGAAGGCCTTTGTAAAATTTTATAATTCTGAAGAAGCCAGAAGAATAGAAAATTTTCAAACTAATCGAGAAGCATATTCTGTGGCACAGGAGACACTGAAGGATTATACTGTTCCACAGATGATCATTTGGTTAATTTTTAAAACAACCGAAGCAGATAGACAGAAAAATCCGTCTTTTTCTCGAGCGTTACTAGATAAATTAAAATTGAAATCCAAAAATGGTAATTTCAATAAAAAAGAATGGGAATATGAAGATATTGAAAATAAACAATCTAATTTAAGAAAATTATGACCGACATAGAAAAACTAACAAAAGAGATAATCAAATTCCGAAATAAGAGAAACTGGAAGCAATTTCACAATCCGAAAGATTTAGCTCTTTCGATGATGCTCGAGGCGGGGGAAGTGGTGGAACATTTCCAATGGCAGAATGAGGCGGAAATGCGAGAATATGTGAAGCATCACCGCGAGCACATCGGCGATGAAATCGCCGATGTGCTGAAATATTTACTGATTCTCTCGCATGATTTGAAAATCGATGTCAAAAAAGCAGTCCTTCGCAAAATGGCCAAGGATGATTTGAAGTATCCAGTAAGTAAAGCTAGAGGTAGTCATTTGAAATACGACAAATATGTATAAATTAAAAGGAAAAATGTTTAAGAAGGTTTACCCCGTCAGAAATTATTTAATTTCGTTCGGGGCGAAAGGCAAACATACGAAGTTATAATAAACTGTAATAATTATGTTATAATTAAACATATGACCAAAAATCTTTTAATTAAAAAAGTACAAAAAGATTTTGATATAAATGCTATTTATGCTCGACATCTCGTAAATTCAGTTAAGGGTAAAGATCTATTTGAAAAAATATCATTAATTCTTGAAGAAAATCCAAAGCCCTTTGTTAAATGGGTTGGAGGGAAAAGGCAACTATTAAGACAGTTTCGTCTAATGAATTTATACCCTCCAGAGAAATTTGATTCTCAAAAGGCAAGTTATTTTGAACCCTTTGTTGGTGGAGGAGCAGTTTTTTTTGACTTATTCCCTAAAAAAGCAATTTTATCAGATTTGAATGGAGAACTTATAATTACTTATAATGTCATAAAAAAAAATATTGACGCATTGATAAAATCCCTCAAAAAACACAAATATGAGAAAGAATATTTTTTAAAAATTAGAGAAAAAGATCCTAAAAAATTATCTGACACAGAAGTTGCCTCGAGATTTATTTATTTAAATAGAACTTGTTTCAATGGTATGTATCGCGTAAATAGCAATGGAGGTTTCAATGTCCCGTTTGGAAAATATTCAAATCCTCTTATTTGTGATGAACAAAATTTGCGTCGAGTTTCAAAAGCACTCAGAAATGTTGAAATAAAATGTCAGGACTATAAAGAAGTGTTAAAGGAAGCAAGAAAAGGGGATTTTGTTTACTTTGATCCCCCATATTTTCCAGTTAGTAAAACTGCTTCATTTACGAGTTATACTAAAGAAGCATTTTTAGAAAAAGAACAAACCGAACTTCGAGATACGTTTTTAGAATTAAATAAAAGAGGTTGTTTTGTCATGCTTTCAAATTCTGATACGCCTTTTATAAATAAAATTTATTCAGGACATAAAGGAGTTCGAATTACAAAAGTCGAAGCCGGTCGCGCAATTAATTCAAAAGCTTCCGGAAGAGGAAAAATTACAGAAGTATTAGTAACTAACTATTAAAATGAAAAAAAATATTCACAGCACAAGCCAACAGGAACTTTTTGAATTTATGACATTCAAAAGTAAAGGAGTAAAATTTTCGCCACTGAATGTTTTTGAAATAAATGGAACATTTAAAGTAGGTGTTTATAAGGGGAGTTTAAGTAAGTTTGATATTCTTATTAAATATAGGCAAAAAATAAATGGTGTTTGGTCAAAAATTAGAACACCCAAGCATACTCATTGGGCAGCTGATATATTAATAAAATTACACGAAGATAAAAACAAAACCCAAGAATTTTTAGATTTTTTATTAAAAATTTGGGCTAATACAGTTCCAATAAAAACTAAAAAACAACAAGAAGATATTTTAAATATAGATTTATTGCTTAAAGACAGCCAAGAAATGATAGAAGAGTATGAAAGATTGAGTAATAAAGGAGAATATAGTATCAAATTTTTAATTTTACTTGCTAAGTTGTTGATGATTCAAGAAAAAACAAATAAGGAGACCGCTTTTATGTTTGAAAACTTATTAAAAGCATTAAGAAATAAAGGTGATATATTTTCAGTAGTTTCTACTGCTTCATATAATGGCAGATAAATAAAAATGTTATCAAGTAAAAAATTAAAAGCACTTCGAAAGTATATTGATATTATTGAAGTAAATAAGGGAAAAACCATTGGAGATATTTATAAAAATATCGCTGGGCATAATCACGAACACTATAAAAAAGGTGCCTCGGGGTTGATTATGGAAAATATGCTCGGATTAAAAAATAGTGGTTCTCCTTTGGCAGATTTGGCTGAATTAAAAGTAGAGATAAAAGTTTTACCCTTACAATTGAATAATTTAAAAGTGAAAGAACCAACTCAAATAAAGATGATTAACTTCATTGAAGTTGCCAAAGAGACATGGGAGATTGCTAAAATTAGAGACAAAATAGAAACAGTTTTTTGGATTGTATATGGAGTCCCCCAAAACCCTAAAACAAAGAAAAATGAATCGCAAGATAAATATGTTTTACTTGATTGGTTTATAGATGTTCCAAATGAACAAAAACAAGAAGTATTTAAAAAAGATTGGGAATTTATACAGTCATATATAATCAAAGGTAAGGGTGACAAGCTGTCTTGTTCAATGGGAACTTATATAGAACCAAAAACAAAAGGGAAAAATAATAAAGATTTAACTAATGCTCCAGATGGAAAGGGAGGAACAACAAAAGTGCGAAGAAGAGCTTTCTATTTTAAGAAAAATTATACAAACAATAATGTTGTAACTGAGATAGATTTAAGTGTTTGGAAAAAAGATGCAAAATAGACTTTTAAAACTCCATCCAGATAATTTTGAGATGGAATGTACTACCGTCTGGGCTTTTCCAAGACGTGGCAATTGGGCTACTCATGCTTCTGATTGGCGGGGAAATTGGTCACCGGAAGTTGTTCGAAATTTAATTTTAAGATATTCAAAAGAAAAAGACCATTTACTTGATTGCATGATTGGTGGAGGAACGACAGCAATAGAAGCGAAAATTTTAAATCGGCATATTACTTGTATTGATATAAATGAAGAAGCACTAGAGAGAACAAAAAAATCTTTAGAATTTGAGGTAGAGAATAAAGCAAAACAAAGAGTTATAAAATGTGATGCTCGAGATATGAGTTTTATTAAAGACAATGAAATTGATTTTGTTCTAACTCATCCGCCGTATGCAGATATTATTAAATATAGCGACGGAAAAATAATGGAGGATTTATCAAATATTCACGGTATAGATGCTTTTGTGGATGAAATAGAAAAAGTAGCAAAAGAATTATATCGAGTTTTAAAACCAGGGAAATTTTGTGCAATTTTAATAGGGGACACGAGGAGAAATAAGATGTACCAACCTCTTGCGTTTAAAGTAATGGATAGATTTTTGAAAGTTGGATTCAAACTAAAAGAGGATATTATAAAAAGACAATTTAATTGCAAGGCAACAGGTTTTTGGGTTAACAAATCAAAAGAAGGGAATTTTTTACTAATCATGCATGAGCATTTATTTATTTTTCAGAAATAATTTAAAAACTTAATTAAAATATGGTTATAGATATTGAACTTACTTTGAATAGATTCGGTTTTGGGAAAATTGCCAAGAATAAATTTCAATTATTTTGGCTAAGATTTTCAAAGTGGAATATCCCAGGTAAATATTCAATCTCTTTTGAGATAAATTGGCGAAAGAAAGAAGAAATTAAAAAATAATCCATTTCCATAAGCTACTTTAGCAAACTAAAGTAATTTACTTTACTAAAGTAGCAAAATAAGAGAAAAAAATTTATTAAAAATAGCAAAAAGTAGCAAGGGTGGTTCTTGCTAAAACAAAACAAGTTAAAAAGCTAGATGTAATATATAAGAAAAAATTAGCAAATTTAGAAGAATTAAAGAAGTCGGTTATTAAATCCGCCTTCGCTGGGAAACTATAAGCTTCGGCGAGACAAAGAAAGGCATTTAGTGGGGAGTTGTAGCTTTTTGTTAATTATGCTCGAATTAGCACCAAATTAGTAGAAAGATGCCAAGTAAATGTATAGCTTTGGGTCATAAATGAGTAGATTGATATATTTTTAGGTAGATTTGAATGATACTTGTGTAGATTTGAGTAATATGATATCATATTTATATGGATGAAAAATTATTCACAATTAGCCAAGCGGCCGAATATCTTGGTATTTCTTTGAATACACTTCGTCGTTGGGATGAAAGCGGTAAATTAGTGGCAATCAAAAAAGAAGGTGGAACACATCGCTATTATCGCGAAAAGGATTTAGAAATTTTTGCCAGTGATTTGATGAAATTTGCCTCCGAATGGATAGAAGATGGTGTTGAATTTCCCGGGACATTTTATTGTCAGACAAGTTCAATTTTCAATGCCAGATTAACAAAAATGGAATATGCATTGATGCAAAAGCCGGGGTTTGAAAAATTGTATTCTTTAATTATTTTAATTACTGGAGAAATCGGCGATAATTCATTTGCTCACAATTTAGGAAAGTGGCCAGATACAGCAGGAATATTTTTTGGTTATGATTTAGAAAAACGAATCATCGTCCTTGCTGATAGAGGATTGGGAATATTAGAAACATTGCGTCAAGTTCGTCCAGAACTTTCAAATCATGTGAATGCTGTACAAGTTGCATTTACTGAATTCATTTCTGGTAGAGCACCAGAGAAACGTGGAAATGGTCTCAAACTCGTTCGAGAAGTTGTTATTGATCAACCATTTGATTTATTTTATACAAGTGGAGATGCTGAAGTACGAATGAAAGGACTAAATAAAACATTTCGTGTTACGCGTGGTCAGCGTATTGTGCGAGGATGTTTAGCAAAAATAGAATTTTAAAATATTAAGTAGTAAAAAATATGAAATTACAATTAGGAAAATTTGGTAAAACATTAATATCTCGGGAATTAGGAAGTGAGGCACTAAAGGCATTTCAACCGACCTTACGTGAATTTTCCGAGAAGGAAGAACTTGAAATAGATTTTTCTGACGTATTAACATTATCACCTTCATGGTCCGATGAGTTTTTAAGCCCATTGCTTGGTCAGCTGGGCGACAGGCTGATTCTTTTGCCGAGTGATAATCTTTCTGTAAAGGCAACGCTTCGGATATTGGAGGAAGTTAACAAACGACCATTTAGGATTAAACAATAAGGTTTCGCAAGAATCGTTCTTGCAAAAATATATCGTGTATTTCAAAATGCTCATCCTTATATTTCTATACAGGAAGAAAATATGTCTGCGGGAGTAAAATTTATGGTTGAAAGAGCAAAGAATGAAGCTAAAATAGAAAAACTTGGAAGGAATTAGAAAAAGGGTTATGATATAGATATATGAAAATATTGGGAAAATTAAAGAGAATAAAAGATTTTTTTCTTGGGACTAAAATTAGGAAAATTATTTTTCATGTTGTTGTGATTGGTATTATTGTTGGGTTATTGATTATCGTCAGCGACAGGACTATTAGATATAAATATACTTGCTCGGTGACGGGAATTAATTTACATGGTACTTTTTATACTTATATTCCAGAAGGGGCTGAAGATGACCCTGACTTTGATTATGATTCAGTTGCAAGTGAAAATATTGCTGGGGCAATAGAACAAGCAAACTTAGACGACGGGATAAAAGCTATTCTAGTTGAAGTAGATTCAGTAGGTGGTTCACCAATTGCTGGGGAGGAAATTTCTATCGCCATAAAAAATAGTGAAAAGCCAGTCATAGGGTTAATAAGAGAATACGGAGATTCTGCTGCATATTTAGCAATAAGTAGTGCTGATAAAATATTTGCCTCAAAATATTCTGATGTTGGAGGAATCGGAGTTACAATGTCATATCTAAATAATGTAGAAAAGAACAAAAATGAAGGGTATACATTTGAACAATTAAGTGTAGGGAAATTTAAAGATTCGGGAAATCCAGATTTGCCGTTGACCAAAGAAGAGAGGGATTTATTTATGAGAGATATAAACATCGTTTATCAAAACTTTATGGAAGCGATATCAATTAATCGAAATATCCCAATAGAGAAAATTAAAAAAATATCAGATGGGTCAACTGTACTTGGTGAAAAGGCAAAAGAACTCGGTTTGATTGACGAGATTGGTGGAATTAATGAAGTTGAAAGTTATCTTGAAGAGATAATTGGTGAAAGACCAGAAATTTGTTGGTAAAAATAATTATGAAGAAAACAGCGGAATTTGTGAGTCCAATGCATCCAGATAAAATTTGTGATTATATTGCCGATAGTATTTTAGATTCTTATTTAGAAAGCGATAAGGAAAGCCGAGTTGCTATTGAAGTAATGGGTGGGCATGGTTTGATAACGATTAATGGAGAGGTGACTTCAAAATCAAAACCAGATATTGAGAAAGTTGTCCGAATTGCTTGCCCTGGATTTGCGGGAAAAATTATTTCAAATATTGTTTTGCAAAGTTCGCAAATCGCAAAAGGAGTAGATGCCGGTGGGGCCGGAGACCAGGGAATTATGAAAGGATATGCCACAGATGAGACAGGTGAATATTTACCACTTGAATATTTTTTGGCGCGCGATTTATGTCAAAAAATATTCGAGGTTTATCCCTATGATGGAAAGACACAAGTAACAATTGATAATGGAAAAATTACGACCGTTGTTGCTAGTTTTCAAAATACAAAAAGTGATGAACTTTTAAAACTTGTCAAAAGTATTATAAAAGGGGACGTGACCGTCCAGCAAGAGCTGGATAAGGTTGAATATCTTATCAACCCAGCTGGTGAGTGGGACCAAGGCGGATTTGATGCGGACACTGGGCTCTCTGGAAGAAAATTAATTGTCGACAATTATGGACCAGAAATTGCAATTGGTGGAGGTTCGTTTTCTGGGAAAGATTACACTAAAGTTGATAGGTCTGGAGCGTATATGGCTCGAAAAATAGCAGTAGACCTACTTAAAAAATATAAAGCCAAAGAAGTTCACACAAAGCTTGCTTATGCTATAGGTAAGAGCGAGCCAGTAATGGCAGTAGCCGTAATAGACGGAAAAGAAATTGAAATTACTGGTTACGACTTAACTCCGAAAGGAATAAGAAAATATTTAAAATTAGATAAAGTTAAATTTGCCGACACTTGTACATGGGGGCATTTCGGCCGTGGCTTCGAATGGGAATAAATAAATGATATGATATGTCTATGACGCAAAATGAAGCACTTTTAGTTTTAAAAACTGGAGCCAATGTTTTTCTGACTGGTGAACCCGGGTCTGGGAAAACTTATACGATAAACGAATATGTAAAATATTTGCGTGATTCTGGTGTCGAGGTGGCGATTACTGCTTCGACTGGAATTGCAGCGACTCACATTGGCGGAATGACGATTCACTCTTGGAGTGGGATTGGTATTAAGAGAAAACTTGATAAATATGATTTAGATAAAATTGGTAGCAATGAATATGTAGTGAAAAGAATAAATCGAGCAAAAGTTCTTGTAATTGACGAAGTTTCAATGCTTTCAGCAGATACTTTATCGATGGTTGAAGCGGTTTGCCGGGAAGTAAAACGAAGTTCTGAAGCATTCGGTGGATTACAGGTTGTGTTTGTGGGTGATTTTTTTCAATTACCGCCCGTGATAAAAAAGTTTACCGAGGAAGAAATTGATATCGATGAAGATTTTCAGGCAACACTTATACCAAACGAAAAAGAGCAGGTATTTGCTTATGATTCTCTGGCATGGCAGAGAGCAAGACCGTTGGTTTGTTATATCAGCGAGCAGTATCGTCAAGATGATGAAGATTTTTTATCTATCCTTTCGGCCATTAGAAAAAACGATTTTCAAAATGAACATTTACAAAAAATTAAATCGCGAATAGTTGATGAATCAAATTTTCCTAAAAATGTGCCAAAGCTTTTCTCGCATAATGTAAATGTAGATTTTGTAAATACAGAAACTCTTTCTAAAATAGATAATCCAACTGTGGTTTTTGAAATGACTTCAAAGGGTCCAGATGCTCTTGTTAATATTTTAAAAAAGGGATGCTTATCGCCAGAGAGTTTATCTTTGAAAGTTGGAGCTGAAGTAATGTTTACTAAAAACAATCAAAAAGATGGATTTGTAAATGGCACCCTTGGGATAGTTACTGATTTTAAAAATGGAACTGGTTATCCACTTGTCCGAACGAGAAATGGAAAGACAATTTTAGTAGAGCCAATGGAATGGAGTGTTGAAGAGAATGGGAAAATTAAAGCCAAGATTATGCAAATGCCACTTCGTCTAGCTTGGGCCATCACTGTTCACAAGAGTCAGGGAATGAGTATGGATTCGGCTTTGATGGACTTGTCGGAAGTTTTTGAATATGGTCAAGGCTATGTGGCGCTTTCGCGGGTTAGACGTCTTTCGGGTCTTCATATTATTGGATTAAATGAAAAAGCATTCAAGGTGCATCCAGACGTTCTTTTGAAAGACAAAACATTTCGTGACGAATCACTAAAAGCTCAAAATGTTTTCGCAGGAATCTCTTTTGAAGAAATATCAACTATTCATGATAATTTTATCTTTGCTGCAGGGGGAACTCCAATAGGAAAAATTTCAACCAAGCAAAAAGTTTCTAAATTGGAAGAGATTAGGAAAAAATATCCGAATGCTTATCGTGCTTGGAGTAAAAATGAAGACGAAAAATTAAAAGAACTTTTTTCTCAAAATATAAAAGCAAGAGATTTAGCTAAAACCTTCGGGAGAAAGACCGGAGCAATACACGCTCGGCTAGAAAAACTTGGGTTAGAAGAAAAAAGAAATTAAAAGCAAAATTCATGTTTTAGGGCCTTGTTTGGTATAATTAAATTATGACAACAGAGGATTTTGAAAAATTGGTGACGAGCGCTTTTGAAAGGCTATCTGATGATACAAAAAAGAAAATTAGCAACGTGGCTTTTATAGTTGAAGATAATATTCGAACTAGAAAATTTGGAGAAAGAAATATCAAAGTTGGTGGAACACTTCTTGGTCTTTATGAAGGTATTCCTCGTACAAAACGTGGAGAAGGATATTTTAATGTTTTGCCGGACAAGATAACAATTTTTCAAAAGCCAATAGAAAATATTTCGGGGGATGACCCAGAGAAAATAAAAGAATTGGTCTATGAAGTTCTCTGGCACGAAGTCGGGCATCATTTTGGTTTCTCTGAAGAAGGGATCCGCAAGCTTGAGAAAAAGAGATTTAGAAATAAATCTTAATATAAATAAAAACAGACAATAAATAAATAAATTTATTTATTGTCTGTGCTGGTATTTATAATTTTTTAATCAAATTTTAAATTTGGGCTAAGTATTTTTCCTACAAAAAATACTGCAATTAAGGAAATTATAAAAGAACACAAAGAGTACGTACCAGTTATTCTGAACCCAAATATTACGGGAACAAAAGCTATACGAAAAACCAGTAAAACAAAAGAAATGACCAAAATGGCTGCAAAAACCCAAAAAATCGAATTCCAAAAAATCTTAAGCCAAGGTAAAATTTTTTTCTCAAGAGTTGAAAGTTTTCCTTCTTCTTCTTGTTCTACCAGTGTGGCTGTTGTAAGTGCAAAAACAACAAAAGTAATTCCTGCTACTATTGTAAATACCGTATTCATAATATTTAATTTTTTAATTTATTTATTATGATATTAACACTAAATATATTGATTTGTCAAATTGTGTATCTGGTATATCTAAAATAGAGAAATAATGGCGGCGATTGCCGTAACCCCCATAAAGACGGTGGCAATCCAACCGATAGTTTTTGTAATTTTAGAATTTTTGAATTCACCCATAATCTTTTTACTAGAACTTATTTTGACGATAAAAATGAGAATAATAGGGGCAACAATTCCGTTAGCAATTGCCGAGTAAATCAATGCTTTAATCGGATTGATACCAATGAAGTTTAAGAGTATCCCAATAATTATAGAAACAACAATAACTCCATAAAAAGCGTGAGCAGTTTTGTATTTACGATAAAGTCCTTCTTTCCAACCAAAACTTTCCGATATTGCATAAGCAGTTGAACCAGCTAAAATTGGAATTGCGAGCAAACCAGTTCCAATAATTCCAACAGCAAAAAGAAGTGAAGCGAAACGTCCAGCAAGTGGAGCGAGTGCGCGAGCTGCATCGGCTGCGGTTTCAATATTAGTAATTCCATTTTTAAAAAGAGTACTGGCACAGACAGCAATAATAAAAAACATAACAAGATTTGACAAAAACATTCCAGCCCAAATATCAACTCGCATTTTTTTGACTTCAGCTCGGTTTGTCCCTTTTCGGGCACGAATTGATGTTTTTCCTTCAGCAATTTCTTCCTCAATTTCTTGTGAAGTTTGCCAGAAAAATAAATATGGTGAGATTGTTGTTCCAAGAATACCAGTTATCAAAAGAATTTGTGTTTTTGAAAATGTAATTTGTGGAATAAGTCCATCATGCAAAAGGAGAGACCAATCCATATTAATTATCAATCCAGTAAATATATAAGCAAAAACGGCGAAGACTAACCATTTTAAATATTTTGCATATTTTCTATACGGAATAAATATTTCTAAACATAGTCCTACAATTCCAGTAAAAATTACGAGAAAAATAAATGAAAAACGTGGAGCTATTAATTGGACAGCTTTCGCCATTGCCCCTAAATCGGCGCCAATATTTAAAGTGTTAGCAAAAAATAAAAGAATTGTGCAAACATAAAGAATTTTTCTCGGATAAGTTTGTTTAATATTTGAAGCAAGACCACGCCCTGTGACAAGAGCAATGCGAGCGCACATCTCTTGAATTGTTGCGACAAATGGATAAACCCAAGCCGACATCCATATCAAGCTTGTTCCAAATTGAGCCCCAGCTTGCGAATAAGTAGCGATACCAGCGGGGTCATCATCAGCCGCGCCGGTTATTACACCCGGGCCTATTTTCTTTAGATATTCCTTACCTTCTTGTAAAAGGGATTCCTTGGTATAAGTAGCTTCACCAGAAATTCCTTTGACGAGGTCCTCGCCCGCCTGCAACGATGTAGCAACTTCGGGCAGGGACGAGGGAGGACGAGGGGCCAGACCGTCGTCAAAGGAATTTCTGGCTCCACTATTTTTATTTTCGGGTATATCCATATTAAATATATTATACTATTTTTTTATAATTTGATACAATTATAAAAGTATGGCTTTGAATAAACCAAACAAGATTCAGATAATTAAATATGCTCCTCCGCCTCCTGATTTACCAACTCTCGGTAAGTCAGACCCAAGCGAGGTAGTTTTTATTGGACGAACAAATTACGTCGCGGCTCTTGAAGAGAAAAAATTCGTTTTTGGAATTAAACGTATTGACCGCAGGCGCCATATGTATATTGTTGGAAAATCTGGAGTTGGGAAATCAAAACTTCTTGAATTAATGATTAGACAAGATATTGCTTATGGTCAAGGAGTTTGTGTTATTGACCCTCACGGAGAGCTGATTGAAGATATTTTGAATTTCATGCCGAAGGAGAGAATTGAGGATGTATGTATTATTGACCCGGGAGATATAGATTATCCATCATCATTTAATCCACTTTCAAACATTGACCCAGCTTTCAAGCACCAACTCACTCAAGGATTGATAGAAGTTTTACGTAAGCAATTCGGAGCAAATTGGACACCACGTCTGGAGCACGTCTTTCGTTTTACCACACTGGCTCTTCTTGATTATCCTCACGCAACAATGCGCGGGATGATTTCAATGCTAACCGACCGTAACTATCGTCAAAAAGTTGTTGAGTATATCGAGGACGACATGGTCAAAAGATTCTGGGCAATTGAATTCGCTGATTGGTCTGAAAAGTTTGATACGGATGCTATTATTCCGCTAGTTAATAAATTGGGGCAATTCCTCTCTGACCCGATGCTTCGAAATATTTTCGGACAAAAAGAAAACAAGATTGACCTTGAAAAATTAATGAATGAACAAAAAATTCTTTTGATTAATTTGTCAAAGGGTAAAATCGGGGAGGAGAACTCATCCTTTTTCGGAGCGATGTTCTTAACTAAAATCAAACAAGCTGGAATGGCTCGAGCCAAATTAGAACCACAAGATAGACACGATTTTTATTTGTATGTGGACGAGTTCCACAATATTGTTACGGACACTTTTGAAAATATTTTATCAGAGGCACGCAAATACGGAATAAATCTTGTTGTGGCACACCAATACATTGGCCAGCTTATACCAAAGGTTGAGCAGGCCGTTCTCGGTAATACTGGTTCGATTATTACTTTTCGAGTAGGAGGAGATGATGCCGTAAAACTTAAGTCGGATTTTGCTCCAATCTTTGAAGTGAAAGATATGATTAACCTTGGCGTTGGAGAATTTTTTATTAAAATGACAATTGACGGAGAAAGTTATGACCCATTTTCAGCAGAAACTCTTAGGGTTCTACCAGCAACTCACACATCTTATCGTCAAGAGGCTATTGATGCATCGCGTCGAAAATATGCAATTTTGGCTGGTGAAGCCCAGAGATTAATTGCCGAAGAAGAAGCGACAATTATCCGCTCAGCTCAAGAAAAAGCCGCTATTGTTGGGGGTAAAGGAAAAGAGGAATATGCGGAAGGTGCTGAAAAAGAAGAAGCTAAAAAAGAAAACCCTCCAAAAGAAAAAGAAGGGGGCGAGCCGTTGATATAGAATTTTTCGGGAAAAGGTCTTGCCTTAAAGGAGCCCAAGGCAAGACCTTAAGGAGAAAAATTTTAATTACGAATTAAATTTAATAATTTTACAATGATAATTTTCAAAAAAAATGCAAAAAGAATAAGAAATATCATTCTAGTGATTATCTCTGTTTTACTCGTGTTTATTTTATATCGGATAACTAAAATTTTTGAAACCCAAACTTTCTCATTTTTTAAATCTCTCTTTAACGATGATTTTGGTTTATTTTCTGGGAGTTTTTCTATATTGTTTTTATTATTTTTTGTTATAGGAGGATCTATTTTAGGGATATATATTACAAATCTTTTATTACCAAAAGAAAATGAAGATAATATGAAATTGGGTAGTGAAAATAAACACATAAATGAATTATGAAAAAGATATGTGAACATTGCCAGAAAGAATTCTTTATTTCAGCAGGGGAACTTTCTATGTATGAAAAGGTTGGGATTGAATTACCGACTTTGTGTTTTTTCTGTAGAATAAAACTTCATTTATCTTTTTGGTTATTTGGGAAGTTTAGAAAAGGGGTATCAGATTTATCTGGAGAAAGTTTAATTACAGTTCTTCCAATAAATAGCAGATATCCGATTTATACATTGAAAGAATGGCATAGTGATGCTTGGGATGCAATGGATTTTGGAGTTGATTATGACCCAACTCAGTCATTTTTTAAACAATTAAAAGAGCTTCAAGATAAGGTTCCTCATCCACATCAAAATGGAATCAAAAATACTGATTGTGACTGGTGTGATGATGTTTGGAATTGTAAAAATAGTTATCTTTCTCGCTCTATGGACGAATGCGAAGACCTTTATTATTCTTATAGAAATCTAAAAGTTAAAAACTCTATAGATGTTGTGGTTTGTTTTGATTCTGAAAGATGTTTTGATTCCGTAAATTGTCACCATTCGTATAAAATTTTTTATTCGAGGAACTCTCGCGATTGTGTTGACTCATATTTTTTACTTGATTGTCGAAACTGTCAGAATTGCACGATGTGCTGGAATTTAAGAGGGAAATCGTATTGTATAGAAAATATTCAATACAAAAAAGAAGAATATGAACAAAAATTAAAAGAATTTAAACTGGACTCATATGAATCTATCCAAAATCACAAAAAACACCTTGAAGAGATTGCTCAAAAAGAAGCAGTGCATAGAGAAAATTTTAATTTAAAAATTTTTGATTCTGGTGGAGATAATCTTATAAATACAAAAAATTGCCATAAGTGTTATGTTATTAGTGATTCTGAAGATTGCTATAACATGTTAAGAGGGTTAAGGTCAAAATCATGTATTGATGTTGGAGGATGTTGGAATTCTGAGTTATTGGGGAATTGTAGTTCTTGTGATGGAGGATATGCTGAAAAATATTGTGTATGGTCTTCTTCAAGGTTCTCGGAATATCTTGATTTATGTATTGAGTGTGAGTATTGTTTTGGCTGTGTTGGATTGAAAAAGAAAAAATATTGTATTTTGAATAAACAATATGAAAAAGATGAGTATGAAAAGTTAAAAAATCAAATAATAAATGATATGAAAATGCGAGGTGAGTATGGCAAGTTCTTACCATATGCAATGTCAGCTGGACCTTTCAATTTTTCGACAAGTTTTCTATATTTTCCTGAAACAAAAAAAGAAGATATTTTGAAATTAGGTGGTTACTGGGAAGATTTGGATGAAAGCCATATTGAAGGGATGTCGACAAATCAATTGCCTGATTCAATCAATGATGTTGATGAAAAAATTTGCTCCCAAGCATTGATTTGCCCAGAAACAGGCTGGCGTTTTAATATAGCTCCGAATGAACTAATTTTTTATAAACAGAATAATATTCCACTACCTAGATATCATTTTGATTGTCGTATAAAAAAGAATTTAAAATATACAAGCGTACTTCAAAGTTATCCATATTCCTGTTTTTACTGCAATAAAAATATTAATGCGTATTATCCACCCGAGTGGGGATATAAAAAAATCGCTTGTGAAGAGTGTTATAAACAAAATATAAATTAATTTTAGTTGGACAAACTTATAATCATATGGTATTGTGGAAATAATCATGGTTTTTTGACAATGGATTTTGGTTGTTTATTTGGTTTGGTTTTCTTAGTTTCTTTATGGGAATTGTGAAAACCAAATCATTTAATATTAACCTTATAATTTATTAAAAAATGTACACTTTTGCTATTTTAACAGTTGACAAGAGGGGTAAATATCTAAATATGAACCCTGATTTGGAACAAGGGGTGCTTGTTTCAACCAACATTTTACTAAATGGGTATGAATTTCGTCCATTTGGTTTTGCTAAAAATTATTCGGGGAATACCCTCAATTATCCCAATGATTTAGAGGAGACAAAAGAAAAAGCACGATTAGAGGCCTTCAGTAAATTTATCGATACACTGAAAAATGAAGTCGATGATTCAGTCGCCCCTGACCTTGGATATATCTTGGTTGAAATAAAGAAAAACAAAAATGCTGGCATGTATTGGCATTTTTCAGCAGAATATCAATTTATGTTAAGAGACTGATAAGCCTATCTTCAGAGATTTTTTTATGATTAGTTTTTTTAACCCCGCAAAAGCAAGCGGGGTTTTTATTTTTTTTAATATTTATTCTGGTGCTTACTCCATCTTTATCTAGACCTCTAACAAAATAATGTTATAATTAGACAGTAAAGGTCGTAGTTTAATTTACCCCTATATTTTATGGTATTTATATATACAACATGTAAAAATATGGATGAGGCAAAAGGGCTTGGGGAACTAATTATTGAAAAAAAGATTGCCGCCTGTGTGGATTTCTGGCCAATTTCATCTTGTTATAATTGGAAGGGCTCTATGATGTGTGCCTCACAAGCAATGCTTTTAGTTACAACTTTTGAAGCGAAGCTCGAAGATGTGAACCAAATTATTTCTGAGCACCATTCTTACAGTATTCCACTTATTGCCGGAGTAGATGTCCGTCGAATTAATCATCCTTATAAAGAATGGATGACAGAAGTTATCGAATAAATTATGTCAAACAAAACTGTTGCAATTTTTGGCGTTTTTGATGGTATACACGAAGGCCACTTATTTTTTATAAATGAAGCAAAAAAACTTGGGAACCACCTTGTGGCAATTGTGGCGCGTGATAATATTGTAAAAGAATTAAAAGGGAAGTCACCAAAATATAATGAAGCCGAAAGAGTAAATGAACTTTTAAAAATAAATGACATAGATTTAGTTTTACTTGGTGACCCAAAAATAGAAACGTATTATGTTTTAAAAGAAGTCAAACCTAATATCGTTTATCTTGGCTATGACCAGAAAGCATTACTAGATAATTTAAATAAAGTAATAAAGAATGGAGATTTATCAGAAATGGAAGTAATTTGTGGAAAGCCGTATAACCCAGAAATTTTTCATTCTTCGATTTTGAATAAAGGACAATAATTACTGATTACTGATTACCAATTACTAATTACTAATTACTAATCAAAAATGCATACAGAAAAAAATACCTGCCCCGTACCAATTTTTTGATTAAAGAATATAATAGATAAAGTAAATATATAAAAGATAGATAAAGTAAAATATGGAAAAAGAATATAAAAATTTAGTTCTGGGGTGTCACCCCGAAGGAAAGCAAAGCTTCCTACGGGGCAGGAAATTGTAAAAATATGGATTATAAACCACAAAATGTAATATGTCAGAAATGCGATGGTAATTTTACAATCGAACCCGAGGATTTTTTGTTTCTTAAAAAAGTTGCTGGAACTGGTCCAGAAATTTTACCCCCTACGTTTTGTCCTTATTGTCGGATGTTGAGGAGAATGGTTTTTGGTAATTTATCATCATTTTATAAAAGAAAATGTGATTCATGTGGCGAGGTTGTTATTGGTTTATATCCTCCAGATGGAGAGACAAAAATGTATTGCAATCCATGTTGGTGGAAGGATAATTGGGATGGGACAGAGTATGGAATGGACTACGATGAGAGCCGACCGTTTTTTGAACAACTAATAGAACTCCGCAGGAAATCTGTTTTTGTGGCACTTGAATCTCTTTATCCGTCAAATGTGAATACAAAATATACAAACAATGCTTCTTATCAGAAAAATTGTTTTATGACAATTTTTGCTGATTATGATGAACACTGTGCTTATACAATGGGGACCGCTCATAATAAAGATTTGCTCGATTGTTATAGAGCTAAAGATTCTGAACTTTGTTACGAATGTGTTGGTATTTTTAAATGTTATAACTCTAAATGGAGTGAAGAATTGGACAGTTGCGTGAATTGTTATTTTTGTCAGTCCTGTTACGGGTGTAATGATTGTATAGGTTGCGTAAATTTGCGTAATAAAAGTTATTATATTTTTAATAAGCAATATACAAAAGCAGAGTATGTAGAAAAAATCAAAGAATTAAATCTAGACACATATAATGGGCAACAAAGACTCAAGGAACAAGCTGAAATTTTTTGGGCGGAAGCTCCCAAGAGGTCTTATCACGGTAATAGTTTAAATATAAACGTTACTGGTGAATATGTTTATGAGTCGAAAAATACTAAAGAGTCATTTTTAGTATCAGGAGCGGAAGATTGTAAATACGCTCAATATTTATCACTTGGTGGAGCGAAAGATTGCTATGATTATACTGGCTGGGGAGCAGGTTCATCATTACTTTATGAATGCTATATAGTTGGTGAGGGTGCTTATAATAATAAATTTTGTGCGGAGTGTTGGCCTAATGCACAAAATATAGAATATTCTTTTTATTGTGTCCAAGGTAAAGATTGTTTTGGCTGTGTGAATCTGAAGCGAAAACAATATTGCATTTTAAATAAGCAATACACTAAAGAAGAATATTTTAAATTGAAAGATAAAATTATTTCTGATATGAAAGCAAATCCATGGAAATCAAAAGCTGGGCACATCTATACCTACGGAGAATTCTTGCCACCAGAATTATCTCCATATGGTTACAACGAGACCATGGCTTGTGAATATAATCCAATTTCAAAAGAGGAAGCTCGAGGTTCAGGGTATAATTGGTATGATATTCCAAAGCAAACATATGATTTTACTTGTGAAGCCAAGTCTTTGCCTGAAACATTTGAAGGCATACCGGAGACGATTAAACAAGAAGTTATAAAGTGTAGTACTTGCGATAAGGCTTATAATATTAGTGATGTTGAAATGGAATTATTGGAAAAGTTTAATCAACCAGTCCCTCACTCATGTCCGAAGTGTCGTCATATGCGCAGATTCAACAGGACAAATAAACCCGGGCTTTATGATAGGCAGTGCGATAAATGTAAAGCAGAAATAAAAACCCCTTATGCTCCCGACCGACCAGAGATTATTTATTGTGAGAAGTGCTACCAAAATGAAGTTTATTAGAGAAATGCCTGCCCCGTAGTGAGCTATGCTCTACTACTGGGGTTATCAGCAGGAAGTGTACTAAACAATTAAGAATTAAAAATTACGAATTAAGAATTAGGGTATCAAGAATAATAATTACCAATTAAATGAGTAAGGCAAGACCTTACTCAAAAAGCCCTAGTCATATCACTAGTGATTTCCCTAGGGATTCTTTAGTGGTAATTTACTCACGGCCGTGTATTTTTTACCACTGAAAATTAAAATGGTTGTGCACGTAAACGTGCACAACCAGAATTTTCTTAGAGAATCTTATAAAATGATTCTCTTTTCTCTTTTCTCCTCTTTATAATAAGGGGGATTAAGATGATGGAATTTAGGATTGTTTCGGGAAGGGCAAAACCAACTTCTGAGATTGTCCATTCTTGAGCTGTTAGCAAGGTGATAACACTAACAAGTAAAAATAGGGAGTATCCTGACATGTTATACCTAACAACTGGGTCTCTGAAGGTTCTTCTCATTAGATATAGTCCAACAATAGTTTCAGACGCAATACCAGATGTTAATGCCCAGTAAGAACCACCTAATTTCCAGATAATGAGGCAAATGGTTATTAGTAATAATGTAATTGTTTCCACCAATGACCACCGAGCAAATCTTTTTTGATAAAAAAGAATCGCCGACATAATTAGTGAACCAACAGCGAAACCAAACAACATTACATAACCATGTGGCCCTACCTTAATATTTGAGAACATTGTAATGCAGTCGAGGATCAGGTAAAGGATCCATGTCAAAAATGTTTGGCTTTGGTCTTTCTGCTTTATTAATCCTATAATTAATGGAGCAAAAGGAATCAAGGAAAACACAAAAATTACCCACCCAACGAGGGTCATTCTTAATATTGTTTCCATATAATGAGCTTTTTTTAAACTCTAGTCTTTGAAATAGCTTTTGTCAATAATTATTGGTATAATGATATCAATCTATGGAGGACAATCAAATTCCACACAATCGAGATGTAACTTATTTTGGTAGGACGAACTTTCGAAATAGTGATGATATTTTTGGAATAAAACGTAAAGACCGTCGCCAACACATGTATGTACTAGGAAAATCTGGTACTGGTAAATCTGTGCTCTTGTCTAATTTAATTGTGCAAAATATTCAAAATGGAGAAGGTGTTTGTGTAGTTGACCCGCACGGAGAATTAGTCGAAGAAATTTTACACCTTATTCCTGACTACCGAGCAAAAGATGTAATTTATTTCAATCCCGCCGACGCCGACTTTCATATTGGTTTTAATGTTATTCAACTCGATGACCCAAAGTATAAGCACTTGGTGGCTTCGGGGTTGATGGGAATTTTTACGAAAATTTGGGCAAATGCATGGAGTTCTCGTATGGAATATATTTTAAATAATGCAATTTTGGCGCTCCTTGATACTCCGGGAACGACGCTTTTAGGTATTCCAAGATTACTGGTGGACAAAGATTATCGACAAATGATAATTGGTAATTTGAAAGACCCAGTCGTTAAAGCTTTTTGGGTTCACGAATATGAACAGTGGCGTGACCAATTTCGCAATGAAGCTATTGCACCGATTCAAAACAAAGTTGGACAGTTTCTTTCAACTTCTATTATCCGAAATGTCGTTGGTCAACCAAAATCGACTATTGATATTTTTAAAATAATGAACGAAGGGAAAATTTTCTTGGTCAATGTTTCTAAAGGGCGTATTGGAGAAGATAACTCGGCACTTTTAGGGGGAATGATTATTACCAAGATTCAGCTCGCAGCCATGGAACGTGTCCGAATTCCCGAAGATGAAAGAAAAGATTTTTATTTATATGTCGATGAATTTCAAAACTTTGCAACCGATTCATTTGCTAATATTTTGTCAGAGGCCAGAAAGTATCGACTTAATCTAACTATTGCTCACCAATATACAGCTCAACTTGAAAATAAAGATGGTTCAAAGGTTCGAGATGCAGTTTTCGGTAACGTTGGAACGATGATTATATTTCGTGTTGGAGCAGATGATGCTGAATTTTTGGAAAAAGAATTTGAGCCAGAATTTACTGCTCAGGATTTAGTAAACTTGCCGAACTTTCATATCTATTTAAAATTAATGATTGATGGAATTACTAGCCGACCTTTCTCAGCATCAACTCTCCCACCAATTAAAGTTGATTTATCAAAAGGAGTTAAAGATAAAATTATTGAATTATCTCGTAAGTTATATACTCGACCACGAGATGTTGTTGAAAATGAAATTACAAAATGGAGTGGAATGCTTCAGATGACGGATGGGGAATCTAAGTATAAAGCAGTTTGTTCAAATTGCCAAAAAGATACAATGGTTCCTTTCGAACCCAAAGAAGGTCGGCCTGTCTATTGTAAAGATTGTATGTTTAAAATAAAAAGTGGTGAACTTCATCCAGAGCAAGGATTTGTCGCTTCTCGTTCGGCCAATCAAACAGAAAAAGCATCAACGGAACCACTAGCTGTTTTAGGAATAGAATTTAAATCAACTGGTGTAGGGCCTGGAGCAAGCAATAGGTCATCTTCCCCAAGTGATTCAGCTAGCTTTTCAAAAGGTTCCGAGCAGACATATCATAAACCCAACTATCCAAATAAAACAGATTATTCCAACAAAACAAATTATATAAATAAACCGAATTTTATTGAAAGGAAAAAACATTCTGGCCCATCTCCACTTTTGAAAGGGTTGTTAGAAAAAATCGGAATGGGAAAGAATAATGAAGAACAGAAAGGAAATATAAAAGTGGAAGAAGTGAAAGCTCCGACCCCTACGCCAATGTCTCTTTCGGAATTAAAAAGAAATAATAATGGAACTTCTCAAACACCAACTACACCACCAGTTACAAAAGAAGCTTCAGAAGAGAATAAGGCATCACTCAAAGATGTACTAGCTAGAGTGACGAATAATGTTCCTCCTAAAAAAGAAGAAGTAAAGCCAGAACCTGTGATACAACCTGAAATTAAAGTAGAAGAAATATTAAGGCCCGCTTCCGCACAAGGCTCTAGCGAGGCAAGGCCCGCTTCCGCACAAGGCTCTAGCGAGGCGAAGCCCTCCTCCGCTCAAAGCTTCGGCGGGGCGAAGGAAGATAAAAATGATTCTTGGCAAAAACCTAAAGCAAAAAAAGAAGTTCCTGAAGATGTTTTACGCAAGGTATTAGAATAAATTTATTATGAACTTAAGAATAATAAAATATTATATAGCACTTCTTTTTATATTTTTTTCTTGGGTGAGTTTTGCTAGTGCGAGTGTCTTCATAAATGAAGTTCAAGTAAGTCCAACAGGAGAGCGGTTTATAGAGTTATATAGTTCAGATTCATCACAGAGTTTAACAGGATGGTCAATTAAAAGAAAAAGTTCAAGTGGGATAGAATATTCTCTTGTATCTGCTGGTAGACTGGAAGGAAAATCTTTTTCAAATAGCAATTATTTTTTATTAGTAAATGAAGATGATTATATAGGTAGTATTACTCCTGATGCAGTATGGGCCAAATCAAATAGTTTTTCAAATAACAATACGATTTTACTTTTTAATTCCAATGGTGATTTAGTAAGTAAGGTTGGATATGGTGAAGCAAGTGATTGTGATGAAATTTGTCCATCAAATCCTAGTACGGATAAAAGTTTACAAAGGATATCTTCAACTAATTGGATTATATCTTCCCCAACACCAGGAGAAACAAATCAAAATACAGACGAAGAAGAAAACGATGGGGGAGAAGATACTACAGATGATTCCACTATTACAACTTCAATCAAAGATGAACCTGCGATTTTAAAAATAACAACAAAAATTATTTCTCCTAAGATTGTTGTTGCTCGTACTCCTTTTTCTTTTAATTCTCTAACGACTACTAATAGAGGAGAAACTTATGTGGTAGGTAAATGGATTTGGAATTTTGGTGATGGGATGATAAGTGAAGTAGGAGAGTCAGGACCGTATGAATATTTGTATGAATATCCCGGTGAATATGCTCTTAATTTATCCTATTTTAATAATAGCTTTAGTTTAACACCAGAGGCTACGGATAAAATTATTATTAAAGTTGTAGAATCAGAAGTTTACATAAGTGGAGTTGGGAATAGTGAAGACCCTTATATCGAGATTGAAAACAAATCAAAATATGAGGTAAATCTTTCTAACTGGATTGTTACAGCTGGGACACATTATTTTAAAATTCCTGATGGAACAATACTCTTACCAGATAAAAAAATAAAACTGTCACCTAAAATTACTGGGTTTACTTCGCTTGATTTGGGTTCAATTATTATTACAAATCCAAATAAATTTGTAGTCGCGACTTACCCAACGCAGACTAAAAAATTAGTTTCAAAGAAAAGTGAAGTGACTAGTGTAACAAAATATAATAATTCAATTTTACCAGTAGACAATTTACAAAATAATTCTTTACAAGAAGATTCACAAGTAATAAATCTAAATGACTTGGGTGCAAGTGCTTCTGGGGCAAAGATTAATATTTCAAACACTGTTTATTCACTTGCTGGGCTTTTAATAATAATTGGTTTAGGTATTACAAGCTTTTTGCTGATAAAAAAGAAAAACAATATTTCTGATTATGTCGAAAAAGAAATCCGCGCCGAAGACATGACAATAATTGAATAGGAAGATACAAAAAATAAAGATAACAAAAATTTCTTCGCTTATCCCTACCTCGCTTTGCTCGGCGCGCGCCCACACCTACTCAGAAATTTTTGTTATCTTTATTTTTTGTAATGCCTTAGGTATTTTTTTGAAGTCCTTTATTAGAGTTTCTCGCATTCCTCCGTTATACAAAGCGGCGGCTGGATGGTATAGGGGAAGGAATGCTTGTTTGCCGAGCTCGGAAGTTGTCTTTATTAAAAGTTTACCGTGGATGTCGGATATCAATTCTCCCGGGAAAAATCTGGTCATTGAGTGTCGTCCAAGAAAAACAATTAATTTTGGCGAAATTATTTTAAGTTCATTAATGAGCCACTCGTTGCAAGCTTCTTTCTCTTCGGGTTCTGGGTCACGATTGTTAGGTGGACGATATTTAACAATATTTGTAATGTAAATATCTTTTCGTTTCTTTCCAATATTTTCAAGCATTTCCTCCAAGAATTTTCCCGCAGACCCTACGAATGGAATACCTTTTAAATCTTCATTTTTACCCGGAGCTTCACCAATGAAAACAATATCGCTTTCGGCATTCCCATCTCCAAAAACCGCCTGTGTAGCTGTTTCTCGTAATTGGCAAGTGCAATTTTCTTGCCAATAAATGTTTAATTCATCAAGTTGTTCTCGTTTTGACTTCATCTTAATATTTTAACATTTTTATGTATAAGTAGTATAACCCCGTAGTGAATTTTTGAAAAAAATCTACTACAGGGTATAATAATATATATGGAACAAATAGCAAAAGAAAATTTTGAATTATGGAATAAGGCATTACAAACAAAAGACTCCAATAAGGTGGCAGATTTATATGACCAAGAAGCGACATTTTTACCAACAATGTCTTCAGATTTTAAGATTGGAAATAATGAAGCCCTAGATTACTTTAAGCATTTTTTACTAAAAAATCCTTTTGGAAAAATTATAAAAGATAAAGTTCAAGCAATTAGTCCAGAGTGTTATATACACTCAGGAATGTATAATTTTGAAATTGATAAAGATAATGGCAGAGAGAAAGCTGAAGCTCGTTTTACTTTTATTTGGGCAAAGAACAAAAAAGGAGAGTGGAAAATTTTACACCACCATTCGTCACTCAAACCAATATAAAAATATATAAGAATATAAAAAAAATAGAAAATATAGGAAGTCCGACTTCCTATATTTTTTCTATTTTATAATTTTAATATCAGCACCAATGGAGTTTAAGCGTTCGGCGATTTCTTCATATCCACGACTAATCATATAAACATTTCGCAAAATTGATGTACCGGGTGCGGCTAACATTGAAACAAGGATAACCATAGAAGGGCGCAGTGCTGGTGGGCAGACAACTTGAGCGGGCTTGAGTGGTGTTCCGCCTTGAATATATACACGATGCGGGTCGGCAAGAGTAACATTGGCTCCCAAACGATTTAGCTCAGTGAAATAAATTGCTCTATTTTCATAAACCCAATCGTGAATCATTGTTTGCCCCTTGGCTTTTATGGCGATAGGAACGAAGAAAGGTAGGTTGTCGATGTTTATTCCGGGGTAAGGATTTGTAGAAATTTTATCGAAGAGCGCAGTCAATTTACCGGGCAAAATTTTAATATCAACTAATTTAGTTCGTCCATTAAAAGATAAATATTTTTTAAGTATTTTATATTTCAATCCCATTCTTTTCATTTTTTCTAATTCGAGAGAAAGAAAATCTATCGGGCAGCGAGTGATTGTGAGCTCTGAGTCAGTAATAACCGCCGCAGAGATAAACATCATTGATTCAATCGGATCCTCACTATTCCAATATTCAATATTTTTATTTATATCTTTTACTCCATGAACTGTAAGAGTCGAAGTTCCAATACCGTAAATTTTTACTCCAAGGGCTTCAAGGAAAAAGCAAACTTCCTGAACCATATAGTTTGCGCTCGCAAAACTGATAATAGTAGTTCCTTCAATTTTTGCCGAGGCGGTAAGAACATTCTCACACGCAGTATCACCGGATTCATACATGACAATGCTGTTTGTTTTTAATTTTTTTGACTCTATCTCATAGTTAGTTGCTGTTGTTTTAATTTTCACGCCCAAATCCTCAAGAGCATACGTATGAGCAGCAATTGTTCTTTTACCAAGATTACACCCTTGAGCGTGGGGAAGTTTGAAAGAAGGGAATAGGTGGATTAATGGCCCCATAAACATAACAATTGAGCGAGTTCTTATTGCAGATTCAACATTTATATTACTCAAATCAAGTTTATTTGGTGGAATAATAGTAAGTGAGTTCTTATCAATCCATTTAATTCCAACTCCAATACTTTCAAGAATTTCTATCACCCGATTAACTTCTTCGATTCGAGCAATACCATGAAGGGTGGTTTTCCCTTTATTGAGTAGGGAAGCACATAAAAGTCCCACAGAACCATTTTTAGAAAAGTTTGTTTTAATAGTACCGCTTAATTTTTTTCCGCCGTTAACTTGAAAATCTATTGAATCATTTATGCAAACTACTTGGTGGTCCAGAACACGACTTATTTTAAGCAAAAGTTCAGTTGTGAAATTCTGCTCGCCCTTTTCCATACGGGGGATAGAGCTCTGAGAAGTATTCAAAGCCTTAGCAAATGCTTTCTGAGTCATCCCACGATTTTCTCTTAATTCCTTTATAAAATAACCTATTTTTTGCTGTTCTGTTTGTTTTTTCATAAATTTTCACATGTTTAACCTATTAATTTGTAATTACTAAAGCCTAGAGCCTAAGGCCTATTGCCTATCTTATCTCATATATGATATAATTGCAATAGGATGAATATCAAAGAATATGTGGATATCAAAGATTATTCAACAATGAAAATTGGTGGTCAATTCCGTTTTTTTACCGTTGTCTCATCGGTGTCAGAACTTACATCAATCTACGCTATCACGCTGAGTGATGTAAGGTATAAAAATACACCGATTTTTATTTTAGGTGGTGGCTCAAATGTTGTTTTTTCAGATAGTGTTGTAAATGTTTTTGCAATCAAAATGGAAATTAAAGGGTTTGAAATTATAAAAGAAACAGAAAATTATTTAGATATTAGGGTTGGTGCTGGAGAAAATTGGGATAAATTTGTTGAAAAAACTGTTGAGATGAATTTATCGGGGTTGGAAACACTTTCGGCAATTCCTGGAACCGTCGGAGCAACTCCTGTTCAAAATGTGGGGGCTTATGGATCAGAAGTCAAAGATACTATTATTTCAGTTGAAGCTTTTGATATGAAGGAAGATAGATTTGTAGAACTTTCAAATATTGATTGCAAGTTTGGATACAGAGATAGTATTTTTAAGAATGAAGCCAAGAATAGATATATAATTACCGGAGTAGTATTCAGATTAAGAAAAGTCCTAGATAATAGCGACCTCTTAAAAAAAAGAGAAGAAATAACTAATATACGCTGGAGCAAATTACCCAAGCCAGATGAATTACCTAATGTTGGTTCATTTTTTAAAAATCCAATAGTTTCTGATAAATTGGCAAACCAAATTCTAAGTCATTATCCAGATGCTAAATTTTTTCCTCTAGATAACAGTTGCACAAAGATTCCAGCTGGTTGGTTGATAGATAATGCCGGATTAAAAGGCAAATCTTTTGGAAGAATAGCTATTTATGATAAAAATGCTCTTGTCCTTGTGAACACTAATAATGCAACAATAGAAGATGTGATGAATGCAAAAAAAGAAATAATAAAAACAGTCAAAGAAAAATTTGGAATTACCCTCGAGCAAGAACCCGAGATTTTATAATTAAGAATTAAGAATTAAGAATTTTAAAAAAGTGCCAGAGGAGGGACTCGAACCCTCAAGTCTTGCGACACTCGATTTTGAGTCGAGCATGGTTACCAATTTCATCACTCTGGCAATTACATGGCTAGTATACCAAAATATCATTAAAATGCTAGAATATGTGAGCGTATGGCTAAAAATCATAAAAAACTTAAAGTGGCGCTTGTATTTGGGGGTAAGTCAGTTGAACATGAAGTTTCTCTGCAGTCGGCAAAAAATGTTCTCGATGCTCTCGATAAGAATAAGTATGAAGTCGTTCTAATTGGGATTAATAAGGGAGGAATTTGGCATCTTAAAGACCAAAGCAATTTTTTATTAAATTCTTCAAATCCTAAATTAATTAAATTAAATAAAAGTGGTTTAACTACAAGTGGGGTCAATAAAAAAGAACAGGGCCTTGATGTTTTACATGCTGAACAAAAAAGAGGGAAAATTGATGTAGCTTTTCCAATATTACACGGAGCTTATGGTGAAGATGGAACTATTCAAGGATTTTTTAAATTAGCAGGAATTCCTTTTATTGGGCCTTCTATCCTTGGTTCATCTGTCAGTTTTGATAAAGATGTTACTAAAAGATTATTAACAGAGGCAGGAATAGCAAACACGGAATTTGTGACAATAAGACAAGGTGGTAAAATTTCTTTTTCAAAAATTAAGAAAGATTTAGGATTGCCGATGATTGTGAAGCCTGCAAATTCTGGCTCTTCAGTTGGGATTAGTAAAATCAAAAACGAAAAAGAATTTAATGAAGCAATCAGATATGCTTTTAAATTTGATAGAAAAATTATTATTGAAAAATTTATTGGAGAAAAAAGAGAAATAGAATGTGCTGTGCTTGGGAATGAAAATCCGATGGCATCTATTTGTGGAGAAGTAATAACAAACAATAAACACAGTTTTTATTCATACGAGGCAAAATATATCGATGAAAAAGGAGCGATTCTTGAAATTCCGGCAAAATTACCAAAATCTATTCAAAATAAAATCCAAAAATTAGCTGTTAAAACTTTTCAGATTTTAGAATGTGAGGGATTGTCCCGTGTTGATTTTTTCTTACTCAAAAATGGGAAAATTTTGGTTAACGAAATCAACACTATTCCTGGGTTTACTAACATAAGTATGTACCCACAACTTTGGGGAAAGAGTGGTATATCATATAACCAATTAATTGATAAATTAATTAAACTTGCGATAGAAAGATTTAAAAAAGAACAAAAATTACAAACCACTTATATCAACAAATAAAATGCAAAATAATTTACCGCTTTCATATATAGAGATTTCGAGAGAAAATTTGATACACAATATCAAGCAATTTCGTAGTTTATTGAAAAGTGGCACCAAAATAGCTTCTGTGGTAAAAGCAAATGCTTATGGTCATGGGGATTATGAAGTGGTTAAAATCATTAGCCCTTATACAGATTATTTTCAAGTGGATAGTATTGAAGAACTCGAGAGAGTTAGAAAAGTTACAAAAAAACCTGTGTTAGTTTTTGGATATTTAAATGAGGAGGGAATAAAAAAAGCAATTAAGTTGAAGGCCATAATTTCAGCTTTTGACCTAATTCATCTTTTGAAAATTAATCACATTGCGGGGAGCTTAAAAACCAAAGCAAAAGTTCACATTGCGATTGATTCATATCTTGGACGTGAGGGAATAATGCCGAATCAAATAATTAATTTTATTATTGAAGTTAAGAAAATGAAAAAAATCGAAGTTGATGGTATTTATTCTCATTTTGCTAATATTGAAGACACAATGAATTTCACCCATGCAGAAAAGCAGATTGATATGTATCATGAATATATTGAAGTTTTTAAGGGCAAGGGTTTTGATAAAATTAATACGCATATTTCAGCCACATCAGGAATTCTTGTTTATGAGAAGGGGAATAGTTTGCATAGCATTGTTCGCCTTGGTATCGGGCTTTATGGGATTTGGCCAAGCGAACATCTAAAATATTTGAATAAAAAGAAAATTATTTTAAAACCAGTTTTGAAATGGGTGACCCATGTCGCTCAAATAAAAATTCTTCCAGCAAATCATCCTATTGGTTACGGATTAACCTATATAACCAAAAAAACGACAAAAATTGCAGTTATTCCTCAGGGTTATGCCGATGGTTTGCCACGCTCCCTTTCTAATAATGGTGAGGTTTTGATAAAAGGGAAGAGAGCAAAAATTTTGGGAAGAGTGGCTATGAACATGACGGTTGTTGATGTCTCTCATATTAAAGATGTACTCCCAGAAGATGAAGTTGTAATTTTAGGAAAGCAGGCCTGCCCGCCCTCACGAAAGTTCGGGAGCAGGCGGGGGAATAATGAAATTACTGCTGAACAAATTGCGAAAGAATCAGGGACTATCAACTATGAGACCGTAACGCGAATAAGTCCGCTTTTACCAAGGAGGGTTGTATAAAATAATTAAAAATAGTCTTTGAGAAATACATTGCGCAGGTGAGGAAGCGAATACTTGAAGCCTCCGCAAGACCTTTTGAGATATCTTTGTAATCAAAGTATCCAAAAGGTGTACTGTTCCTGTAAGGAAGTCGGCCCGAGCATAGCAAAAATTCAGCAGAATTTTATGTGCGTATTTCGAGAAGAGCTATTTTTAATTATTTTATTAATGTATCAGAAAAGTTGCTTTTTATAGTGTTTTATAGTATTCTATATCCACTATGTCACAAGATAGATTATTTAGATTAAAATGTACTGTTTGCAAAAGCGCAAATTATTATACAGATAAAAACAAAAAGCTCGTTACGAAGAAAATTGAGTTGAAAAAATATTGCAAGAAATGCAGAAAAAGTACTAAGCACAAAGAAGCAAAAATCGTCGGTTAATAAAATCCCCCGCCACAACTTCGTAGATGTTGGCGGGGGATTTTATTTTTTGATGCGGGCGATGGAGGAATCGGACCCCCGACATTGGTTTTGGAGACCAAAGTTATACCATTTAACTAATCGCCCTTATGGGTGAGTATACTACAAAATAACTCTATTTCAAAAACTCTTTTATCTCTTTTAAAACTTTTGTTTCAGAGCTCTTTTTTCTTGGATCAATCCAAATAATATTTGGGTCGCGCTTGAACCAAGTTTTTTGACGTTTGGCATAATGCCAGATTGCAGTATTTAATTCCTCAATCATTTTTTCCTTCTTTGCCCGCTGTAGCCTTGGCGAAAGCCGGGTACTTTTATCTTTTAAATATTCACTTACGTACCTATATTCAAGACCCAATTCATACATTCTTTTCCAAGAAACACCATTTTTATGTAAATTCTCAACTTCTTTAATCATCCCTTCTCTAATTCGCACGAATAGGCGACTACGGATTTTTTCTTTTATAATTTCGGGTGGCAAAGTAAGCCCAATTTTAAGAACATCGATTTTAGAAGATTGCCCAAATGCTACAAACTCTGCCATGGCAGAGTTTGTAGCATTTGGGTTGGACTGTATATTATTGTTTAATTGTGGAACTTTACCTAGAGCTTTGGCAATTTCGATAGCGCGAATTAGGCGGACTTTATTATTTTTGTCGATTGCTTTTGCTCGTGTTGGGTCTAATTTTTCTAAATACTCAAATAATACTATCGCGGATTTTGAGTATAGTTTTTCACGAAGCTTTTTATTTGGTGGAACTTCGGGAAAAATTGTTCCATTGGTGATTGCCTCAATATAAAATCCTGTTCCACCGCAGATAATTGGAACTTTTCCTCGTTTGATTATTTCTTCAATTTTTTTGTTGGCCAACCTTTGAAAATCACTAACAGAAAAAGTTTTGGTCGGAGAGACAACATCAAGTAAATGATGGGCAACACCTTTGTAGAGATAGGTTTTTGGTTTTTGCTTCTTGGTTTTTGGGGATTGTTTGTCTCGGGGAACTTTGCCAGTTCCTAGGTTCATTCCTTTATAGACTTGGCGTGAATCAGCAGAAATAATTTCCCCTAAAACTTCACTTCGTGAAGTTTGGGCGACCAATCTTTTTGATTGGTTTAGCCCGTCTATCTGTTTAGCAACTTTAACTGCAAAATCACTCTTTCCAGTAGAAGTTTGACCTAGTATAACTATTAGTTTATTTTTTCTCATATTTGGTTAAAAAAGAAAAGTAATATTTAAAATTTATGAGTAGGTGTGGGCGCGCCGGAGCCCGAAGGGCGTAGAGGGATAAGCGAATAAATTTTGAATATTACTTTTCTTTCACATATATAATATTCGCACAAAAATGACTTTTTTGCTATAATATAAATTACTTGTCCCGCTTGAAATTCTTGATTAGGGGACGTAAAAATAATCATAATTTATTAAAATAAACAAAATTCTTATACAAAAAATAATATAAGAATTTCATATGGGATGGGATTTAAAAAATTTATTACAAAACAAGCTCTTCGAATGAAGGGGGTGTCTTCTGATAAAGCAGAAGAAATAGCTAAACAACTTGATGAAAACCCTGAAATTGCTCAAAGCTTGAAAGCACTTGAAAGTAACAAAGAAGTTAAAGAACTTTTTGAAAAAATTACCAAAGAAATCGAAGAGAAGAAAAAAACTGGTCTAGGGGAACAATATGCAGCAGTTTTGGTTATGGGTAAATACAAAACAGAAATAATGAAGCATCGCCAAGCCCTTGAGCCATTAATGGGATTAATTCAAAAATAATTAAATAAAAATATGAACAACACAACCTCTTGGTATTCACAACTTATCAAACCAACATGGGCGCCACCTTCATGGCTTTTCGGTCCAGTTTGGAGCGTTCTTTATGTGCTCGTTGCAATTTCCTTCGGTACTGTTTTTTATAAAGTATTTAATAAGCAACTCCCAATAATAATAGCTCTACCATTTGTTCTTAACCTTATTTTTAATCTTTCCTTTACGTATTTTCAATTTGGACTTAAGAGCAATACTTTAGCTGCAATTGATATTCTACTCGTTTTGGGGACATTAATCTGGGCGATGGTTGCAATATATCCTCACATTAAATGGGTTGCCCTGATTAACATCCCTTATCTTCTTTGGGTGATATTTGCGACAATTCTTCAGCTTACAGTTACATATTTAAATAGATAACCTTTATTTTTCGGCCATAATTTGCTAGAGTTTTCATATGTCACTATCAATCGGAATGGCGCGAGCACACCACGACATTTGCCGAATGAGTTACTTCCTAATTACATACCTTTTGAATTTACTATTACAATTCCTCCACCTTTGCAAAGGGGAGTGGATTATGGGGTTTAATCATTAAAGAACTTTGAATTACGAAACCCCAAAACTATTCCTTTTTTAAACAAACTAAGCTACAATACAAAAAGCACCGTAAGGTGCTTTTTGTTATGAACACTTCTATTCAACTCTACAATGAAATTGTAACAAAA
>Ga0247841_10000973_pt1 | contig 69727 bp, 76 predicted proteins | sample LaCruzMarch2015__2_FD_192410 | JGI IMG/M metagenome (GOLD analysis project Ga0247841, IMG submission 192410) | Freshwater microbial communities from meromictic Lake La Cruz, Castile-La Mancha, Spain - LaCruzMarch2015_18m | ecosystem: Environmental > Aquatic > Freshwater > Lake | place: Spain... | reverse complement strand
CTTGTTTTTTATCTTTTTCACTATTATTTATATCAGATTCTAATTCAATATCAGAATCAGAATCAGAATCAGAATCAGAATCAGAATCAGAATCAGAATCAGAATCAGAATCAGAATCAGAATCAGTATCAGAATCAGTATCAGAATCAGTATCAGAATCAGTATCAGTATCATATGATTTATCTACATTTTTATCAAAATCTGAATCTGAATCTGAATAAATCAAAGTTTCTTCTTTAATTAATTCAATTTTCTCTTGAGCTTCAACAGAAGTTTTCACTTCAATACCTTTTGCAGTTTCTTCTTGTATATGTAATGTGATTATTTGATTTTCTAGTTTAGGATCTTGTGTTTGTAAAAAATTTTCTTCTTGACTTTCAATACCTTCTTGAGTTTCTATTTGAAATTTTAAAGAAGTATCAATTAAACTTTGCTCTTGAGTCTCTAACTTTTTATGTAACTCTAAAATTTCTATTTGTGTTTCCTCTTGTAAATCTAAAGTTTCTTGAGTCTCTTCTTGAGTCTCTTCTTGAGTCTCTTCTTGAGTCTCTTCTTGAGTCTCTTCTTGAGTCTCTTCTTGTGACTCTTCTTGTGATACTTGCGACTCTTCTTGTGACTCTTGAGTCTCTTCTCGAGTCTCTTCTTGTGACTCTTGAGTCTCTTCTTGAGTCTCTTCTTGAGTCTCTTCTTGAGTCTCTTCTTGTGACTCTACTTGTGACTCTAAAGTCTCTTCTTGTAACTCTACTTGTGAATCTAAAGTCTCTTCTTGTAACTCTACTTGTGAATCTAAAGTCTCTTCTTGTGACTTTACTTGTGAGTCTGAATCTAAAGTCTCTTCCTGAGTCTCTTCTTGTGACTCTAAAGTCTCTTCTTGTGACTTTACTTGTGAGTCTGAATCTAAAGTCTCTTCTTGTAACTCTTCTTGTGACTCTAAAGTCTCTTCTTGTAACTCTTCTTGTGACTCTAAAGTCTCTTCTTGTAACTCTTCTTGTGACTCTAAAGTCTCTTCTTGTGACTTTACTTGTGAGTCTGAATCTAAAGTCTCTTCCTGAGTCTCTTCTTGTGACTTTACTTGAGAATCTAAAGTCTCTTCTTGTAACTCTTCTTGTGACTCTAAAGTCTCTTCTTGTGACTTTACTTGTGACTCTTCTTGTGAGTCTTCTTGTGAATCTAAAGTCTCTTCTTGAGTCTCTTCTTGAGTCTCTTCTTGAGTCTCTTCTTGAGTCTCTTCTTGAGTCTCTTCTTGAGTCTCTTCTTGTGAATCTACTTGAGAATCTAAAGTCTCTTCTTGAGTCTCTTCTTGTGACTTTACTTGTGAGTCTGAATCTAAAGTCTCTTCTTGAGTTTCTTCTTGTGACTCTACTTGAGAATCTAAAGTCTCTTCTTGAGTCTCTTCTTGTGATACTTGTGACTCTTCTTGAGTCTCTTCTTGTGACTCTTCTTGAGTCTCTTCTTGTGACTCTTCTTGTGATACTTGTGACTCTTCTTGTGAATCTAAAGTCTCTTCTTGACTCTCTTGTGAATCTAAAGTCTCTTCTACTTGTGAATCTAAAGTCTCTTCTACTTGAGTCTCTTCTACTTGAGTCTCTTCTTGTGAATCTAAAGTCTCTTCTTGACTCTCTTCTTGTGAATCTAAAGTCTCTTCTTGAATGTCTTCTTGAGTTTCCATTTGAGTCTTTTCTTGAGTCTCTTCTTGTGAATCTAAAGTCTCTTCTTGAATGTCTTCTTGAGTTTCCATTTGAGTCTCTTCTTGAGTCTCTTCTTGACACTCTTCTTGACACTCTTCTTGACACTCTTCTTGTGAATCTAAAGTCTCTTCTTGACTCTCTACTTGTGAATCTAAAGTCTCTTCCTGAGTCTCTAATTGTGAATCTAAAGTCTCTTCTTGAGTCTCTAATTGTGAATCTAAAGTCTCTTCTTGAGTCTCTAATTGTGAATCTAAAGTCTCTTCTTGACTCTCTTCTTGTGAATCTAAAGTCTCTTCTTGACTCTCTTCTTGTGAATCTAAAGTCTCTTCTTGAGTCTCTTCTTGAATGTCTTCTTGAGTTTCCATTTGAGTCTCTTCTTGAGTCTCTAATTGTGAATCTAAAGTCTCTTCTTGACTCTCTTCTTGACTCTCTTCTTGTGAATCTAAAGTCTCTTCTCGACTCTCTTCTTGTGAATCTAAAGTCTCTTCCTGACTCTCTAATTGTGAATCTAAAGTCTCTTCTTGAATTTTTATATTTGACTCTTGATTCTCTATTTGGGTTTCTTCTAAAATTTTATTTTGAATATATTCTTCTTCCTCTTCTTTTTCTTTTTCATGAATTTTTAATGTAGTTTCTTCTCCAATTTCTAAATTCATTTGTTCATTTCTAATTATATTCTCTTCTATTTTTTCCTGAATTACAAACTCTTCTTGTGATAAAAGTTCTCTATAATCATATAATTTATTTATATCTTGACTCATTCTAAACGACATTTTTAGAATTTTTAATATAAAAGTATTTATTTTTAAGTCTATATAAATAAATGAACTATACCTCAAAAATATTAGAAGTATCTCGTATTATCTTTTCCTACACTTTTGACGAAATAGATATAGAAAGTATTGATTTTATTGAAAAATAAGAGGGTTAAGTTATACCATCAGTATTGATTTTATATCTGAGGAATTTAAAACCTTTTTTTGTAATGAAAAATCGGCGTTTTAAATGTCCAAAGGTGTAAAATGATAAAACAAAATATAAAGAATTTACCAAATATTTATTTACAATATTATTTAAATGACAAAAAATAGCTAATTTAAATAGAGGTATGAATACTAAAATAATTTTTTTTAATTTCCCTCAAAGAAATAAAGTATGAGTATTGACTGTTCAAATTATGAAAATTGTCCTAATAAAAAAGAGATTATAATTAAACTTGAATTAGATAAAATAAAATTAGGTATCGTTGGATGTTGGGGTGTATATTGTCAAAATGATGAAATTTTATTTACAAATTATTCACTGGATGATAAAAAAATAAATGAATTATGGGATAAAGAAGACTTAAAACATCAAGATTTTTTTAAAACAGAAACCAAAAAAAGAGGTCAAAGAACTATGAGTGATTATTTAAAAAATTTTCAACCTTTTACCAGTCTTTTTTTAGCTGGTGACAATATTTATGAATATTCTGAAATATCTGATATTTTAATTAGAGAATTAAATGACAAAATAGAAACATGGAAATTTTCAAGTGAAAAATCAATTGAAAATTTTAAAAAACTTTTTGTTACTAATAGTATGATTAAAAATGATCGTACAGGTATTAGAGAACTATATAAAAATTTAAATATATCTTTACAATTTTCAAAAAGTTTTGGAGATTGTTTTCAAAATCTTAAAGTAGGTAACTATTTTCTTGCTCTTGGAAATCATGATATTGAAACTTGTAATATATTAAATCATCAGATGAATTATAAACATAATGATGAAAATGTTATTCCTGGTTCTTACTATAATGTTATTTATAAAGATAAAAATAATAAAGATTTTTTAAATGTATTTGTGCTTGACACAAATCTTTTTGAATCAACACCTAAAGATTGTGAAGGAAAACCTTATTTACAAGAAATGATTCAAGAACAGATTAACTGGTTTAGAGAACAATTAGAAAATACCAAATGTTCTTTTAATATTGTTATAGGACATATTCCATATAAAGCTATTGGTCATAAGTCTTCAACACCTTTTATTCATAACGAAAATTTAGATCCTATTTTTAAAATCATTAAACATGCAAACACATCCAATGTTAAAGTTCAAGCTTATTTTTGTGCTGATGAACATGATCAACAAGTTTTATTTGATACTGAAAATAGACTTCATTTAATAATAATTGGTTCTGGAGGAACAACATTGGACGATATTTTCGGATATGATGACAAAGATGAAAATAATCTTGCGAATAGAGAAATTATTAATGAAAAATTAATAGAGCACAAATTAGAATATAAACATACTAATTCTAAATTTGGATTTTCAGTATTAAATATTGATATTATTAAAAAGATTTTGGATATTGAGATTTATGATGCAGAAAACAAGAAAAGTTATCATTTATAAGAATTTAAATCCATAATTTAAATTCTTAAAACCAATTCCATGGGTAATTTTTTTATAAATATTTTACAATTTGAATAACTCATATTTTGAAGTGTATAATCGTAGTTATTAAAAATATATTCATCTCTACAAAAATACTTTAATTTAGAAAAAAAATGATATTCTTTTAAAGTTTTTCTTAGTTTTTTCATATTGTAAAGATTAAAAAATATATTTGCATAAAAAGCAGTATACATTTTTTCATTTCTAATTTGAAATTCATTTCTAAGTATTGAATATCTTGTATCTCTACTTTCTTTGTATTTACGAAACCATTTTTGAATCCTCTGGACATAAGGTGTATAATAGATTACAAAAGAATGATCAATCTTTAGAGTATCACTCACATTTAAAAAAGACGCTAAATACCATAATAAATCATCAGGTAAGTTATTCAACATAATTATCATTATTTAAAAGATATTCTAAAATTCAATTTTATACTGAAAAAAGATAATTAATTATATTAGCAAGATTAATAGACGCATCTGCAATTTGTTTTTCAATTATTGGTATAGTTCTCTCAAAATATGTCTCATCTAAATAATCCCCACTTTGAATCTTATTACCTTCTTCATTTACATATGAATATTCACAAGCTAGTTTGGCACTGTTTTTTCCCCAAAGTTCACTACAGTTAACACAATTATCTCTTTTTTGAATATAATTAGTTTTAATAAAATTTATCCAATTATCTACACTGTTATCAAAATACTTTTGAATACGATGTTCAATTAAACCTGAATCCCAAACTGCATGTAATTCAGTTTGATGATGATTAAAATGAACTTTTATACTATTTCCTCCTCTATCACTTTTAAAACCACAATGAAGAGGTTGATGAATGTCTCCTACAAAATGTATTAAAAATTTCAAATAATCAGATTGTTTATTGGTTTGAAGAAGACTTGTATAATTTCTAATAGCTCCATCAACACAAAAATTAAAATCATTTGATTCATTGAAACAATCTTTTTCGTAAAAATAATTACATTGCCAATCTGGAGTATCAATAAAATGAAGGCTATTTGTCCAATGATATTCAGGATACTTTTTAATTTCATCAGCCCAATTGGCAACTGCAGTCATATTTCCATCTGGAATTAAAGTTGAAATCTGATTAAATGATTGGGAAGTAAGATAATCTTGTGAAATACTTCCAATAACTGAATGACCAATAGAACCCCAAGAAAAGACTGGTGAGATAAATGATGCTAAGATTAATAAACCTTTTAAAAACATTTATTTAATGAAATAAAATAAATTTATAATTAGATGAAAAAAGTAATTATAGATTTAATAGATGAAAATAAAATAATAAACGATTTTGAATTTGATTTTTATAATACCTTAAAACAATATTCAAATAAACCTCTAAATATTTCACAAGATATCTTAAATATTTATATTGATAATAAAGTTTATGAATTTAAAAAAGTTGATAAAATATCAACTACTTCAACTTTTTATGAACATAATAATCTTTATCTTATGAAAGTTCCAAATGAGCATAATTTAGTTAAAAAAGAACTTCAAGTTTATGAAAGATTAAAAAATTATCTACATTTTCCAAAGATTATTCAATATACAAATAGTTATATTATATTTGAAAATGTTGGTGAAATGATTAATCCTCATAATATACCTAATGACGCTTTAAAACAAATCAATATAATTTGTAAGATACTTCAAAAAGAGAGAATCAAACATAACGATATTAGAGAAAATGAAGTATTAGTTAAAAAAGGATTTATTTATTTAGTCGATTTTAATAGAGCTATATTAGACGATGGAAATTATAATCAAAATTATAATGATTTATATTACATTGTTAAAAAATATAACAATTTAAAAAATTTATTTAATAAAACAATTAAAAAATTTTAAATTTGATTTCTATTTAAAATTTTATAAATAAATAAAAATGGATTATGAAGATATAATTAAAATGATGAGAAGAATAAGATTAATTATGGGACATCTTAAACATTAATTCTATTTAAATCTTCTTCAGTAAATCCAAATCTCTCGTACCAGTTTTTTCCTAATTTTGTTTTTAAAATTTCAATATCATTAGACTCTAAATCTACAGGATGTAAGCCAGACTTAATTGCCTCGGATAACTCAGCCACAGCAATGTCTAAAATTTCTTCAGGACTACCCTTTTCAAAATCCCAACATGAGAAATACTTTTCTCCCATTTTTTTATAGTCATCAATTTGTGTTTGACTCATATGCTTTTTGGCATAATTAACAAAAGGATTATTAAAAAGATCTACATCTCTATATTCAATTTTATCCTCTTCTCCTCCTGTTTGTGTTTGAATATTTTGTAATTGTTCTTTTACTTGTTTAAGATACTCAATTTCACTATTATCAACCCCTTTAGGACCATCAATTCCTTTTGGACCCATATCAGACATTTTATCTATTCCTATTTTTTTTAAATTAAAATTGATATTTTACGGAAGTTTCTAAGGAAATACGGGAATGGAATCACAAATTAAGAACGCATATAACACTATTAAGAATATATTGTCTCAGAGAAGTTATAATATCGTTGAAGAAAATGAAGAAGATTTTCACATAATTTCTGAAAGAGAAGAAGATGAAGATAAATTAATTATTTACTTTTTCAAAGAATCAAAGTTTAATATAGGTCAACTGAAATTTTATATATCTGATATGAATGAAAACGAATTACAACATTGTATAATTGTTTATTGTGATCAAATAACTTCTAGTGCTAAAAAGGGTATAGAAAATCTTGAATTTCAAATTGAATTATTTTCATTAAAAGAACTTCAATATAATATCACAGAACATCGTTTAGTTTCTAAGCATACTTTAGTCCCTAAACAAGAAGCTAATGAATTAAGAAAAAAGTTTGGAAAAAATTTACCTATTTTATTAAGCAGTGATCCAGTATCAAGATTTTATAATTTTCAAAAAAATGATATTATTTGTATCACTCGTAATGATGGATATATCTACTATAGAATTGTAAGATAATTTAAATAAGAATGAATAAAGATAAAGATGAATAAACAATCTTTTGATGAAGTTAAAGAACCTATCTTACAGGAAAAAAAGAATGATGATTTTTGTATTTGGTTTATAGATTTATTTTCTTGTTGCTGTTGTCTTTATGCTTATGACTTATCTTAACTTTTTAATTTTTATTAAAAAGTTAATCTCCAAATAATAGAGATTCAAAAGGATATTGAGATATGTAATTTATTTGAAACTCATTTAAGAAAGAAAATCTTTTAATATTATGATCTTTCCACCACCATAAGTGAAATGATATATATATAGGTACATTATAATTTTTATGAAAATTATATAAATCTTCTAAAATATTTTCTTCACCGCCTTCAATATCGACTTTTATAAGACTTATATCTTTAATATTAATATTATAATCTTCTATCAACTTATTTATAGTTATTGTTCTACATAAATATGAACTATCATTTTTTATTTCATGAATATGGCTTGTGCTATCATTTAAGGAACTTGATTCTGAAAATATATTTTTTCCAAAGTTAATATCAATATCATTTATGTTGTAAATAGCTTTATCAATAATAGTTACATTATCAGAATTATTTTTACAATTTTCTGACAAGTCTATTAAAGATTCTTTATCTGCTTCAACTACATAAACATGTTTTGATTTTCTTGAACCATATATACAAGTCGTTCCAATCCATCCTCCTATATCAATAAAAATTTTATCTTTTTTTAAGTATTTATCTAAAACATTAATTGTATTCTCATCCCAATATGAATAATTATTTTTCCAAAAATTTAAGTTAATATCACTTATATTATTTTTTATAAATATTTCTTCCTCTCTTTTCTTTATTAAACAATAATCTTTGTCAACAAAATTTAAAAATTCTTGTTTTATTGAAGAAAATTTTGCATCTTTGTAAACTTTATATTGCTCATAAATATTTATTATTTTATTTTCTTTGTACCAAGGAATATGTTTTGCTGTAAAATTTCCGGCCATCCTTATGATAGGTCCACCATTATGTTTATTAACTAAACAAAAAGTAGTATCAATATCAGCGTAATACATTTCATAATCCGAATTAGATACTTTATTTTCCCAATATATATCTTCTCCATCACAACAAATCCACATTTTATCCTTATCACTCCTATCTAAAGCAAAACCTATTTTGTAGCATCCATATTTATCTGATAATTCTGATAGTATATCTATAAAGTTAGAAGGTAAATTTTCATTAAATTCTAAATCTGGATCTGTTAATACAAATTTTTGAGGTAAAGCATAATAGAAATCTCTATTATAATAATCGTTAATCCAAGGACCTTCATTATTTCTATTTACAATTTTAATGTCAGTTTGAGATAAATAATTAATAGTATTTATATCAGTGCTATTATTATTCATAATAATAACATCATTTCTTAAACTTGGATTAATCTTTATAATTTGATTAATTGTATTTTCAACATATTTATAATTATTATAACAAATTATAACAATTGGAATCATTTCTTTTTTGATTTCTTCTTTAAGTTAAAATCATTTTAAAGCCATATAGATATTCTTCTCTAACTTTTTCACGATTGTAAAATTTTTACTTAAAGATGCTTTAAAAATCTTTTTAGAATATTGAGGATCGTCTTTGAAACTTGTTGAGTATTCAATTATTAAAGCTCTTCTGGTGGCTCTTTTTAATTTTTGAAAAAATTCTTCAAAACTTTGAGTATAATAGATAAATCTTTCTGCTTCAAAACAAAAAATAAAATCAAAGAATAATGGTACGTTTGTATTTATAATTGAAAAATTATCATGCTTAATTTTATCTTCTAAAGTATATTTATCAAAAAGAAACAATGAATTAAGGGTATTTAATTTGTTCGGATCATTATCAAAAAAATGAACAAATTTAATTAAATTTGATAAAACCATATGTAATCCTATTTCCGGAAAATTACATCCTATAAATCCTAAAGATGAAGTTGAAGGAATTTTTATTGCATTTCTTAACATTTCTATCCTTTTCATATGCTTTACATTATTTAAAAAATCAATATGACTTGGAATATTTTCATATGCTTTAATATATTTATAACTTTTTAAAAACAAAGTGCTTTCTTCTTTTGTCAAAACCTTTGCGGGAGGTCTTCTATTTAGATCCATTTAAATTTAATAGCATTGTTATTAAATTTACATTATTACATTAAACTTTTTTGATTATTTCCTTGAAGATGTTTCATAGCCTCTTCGTATTCTACTGGTTCTGTTCTTCCATCTCTTAACAGACGATAACTATTAGTATTTCTTCGTAAATCTCCATTCTTATTTGTTGTATTATTTTCCATAACTAATTTACTTCCATCTGGTAATGTTTTCTCACTATAAGAACTTGAACTTGAACAAACATTGTAATTATTAAGGTTTCCAAAAGTTCTATTCATCATATTTTCCATATTTCTAAAAATTGAAGGAAATGTTGAAAACGAAGAATTAAACATATCATTTCCTGTAAATTGAGGAAATGATTGAAAAGAATCGAATGATGAATTGAAAGCAGAATTAAACATATCATTTTCACTTTGTGAATGATATAAATCTCTTCTAGCCTCCTCGTAATATTTTGCTAAATTATCTAAATACAACTGTCTATCAATTTCATTTCTAATATTCTTTCTAGCATTTTTAAGTTTATCATCGTAAGCCTGATTCAAATCTTCCATAGTAAATTCAGATCTAAGATTAAATACATCCTGATAAGACAATGACATTTTTATTTATGATTTTTTCTTTAAATCTTTTTTAGCTTCTTGAAAGTATACTATTAATTTCTCTATATAATTGTATCTTTCAACATCATCTATAATAGTAAGAGCAAACTTATATTTAAAATTAAACGCATTCTGTAGGTGTTCTTCAGTAAATTCAGATTTAAGAGTAAATACATCCTGATAAGTCCTTGACATTTATTTTATTTTTAACAAAATCTTTTTTGAATTTTTTTTGTATCTTTATTAAATCCAATAAATTCATAATAATCTTCAAGAGTTCTTTCAGTTCCCAAAAGATTTGATGGTTCTAAAGGAATTTTATTATGGTATTTATCCTGTAATTTTAGTATATATCTTACTTTTTGAAAAGATAAGGGTTGCCATATATCATAATCTTTCTTTTCCCAATATTTAGGTGAATCTTTTCTTTCATAATAATGAAAAAGAATTCTGTCTGGTGGTGCATAAAAGTTATAACCATGAGTCCATAATCTAACTGTAAATAATATTTCCTCTCCTAAAAATAAATGTGGTAAATCTGGATCATATGGAACATCTTTTAAAAAAGATCCTCTGGTAAAGAAAAAACCTCCTGAAACAAAAGGGATTTCCTTTACTTTATTATCTGGTTTATGTAATATTGCTTTAGACTTTAAAATATTATCTTTATATTTCATTTCACAAAATAAAGGAATAGAATCTTTATCATCATTAATATTATTCCAATCATTTGGATATGTGCTCAAGACTACTTTTTTATCGGGAATATTTTCAAGAATATTCATCAATTTTAAATCCCAATCTTGTACAAACTTTGTATGACTATCAATCTGCATAAAATAATCTTCATTCTTATATAAAGTACTACAAAAGTATCGGGCATAAGTAGGTCCTTTGGCTTCTTCATCTGATAATCTTATTATACGAATATTATCTTTATATTTATCATTATAACAATCTATATCTTCCTCACTATTTTGTTGACATATTCCTAAGTAGATATTTTGTGGAAATTTAGCTTTTGAAAAGATTTCTTCTACTGTATTAGGACATTCATCATCTCTATAACTGGCTATTGAGATAAAAATAGTTTTGTTGGAATATCGATTGATTTCTGGTTTAGGAATTTTAATATCTTTATGGATGTGAAGTGTTTTCTTTACAGGTTTATTTTTATATAAATGAAAAATAGAAAAAAGAAGAATGATTAAATAAAAAATAATCATTAAAAACATTTATTTAAAGGCAAGTTAATTTTCAAATCTTTATTTGAAAATTAAATAATTTTATCCTCCTTAAGTTTGTTAACTAAATAAAGTACCTTTTCACTAATACCCTCAAGATTTTCAAAACCTTCTAAATTTTGGAATAAACCTGTACTCTCATTTTCTAAATCATTTTCAATCACAAAAGTATAATTCATCTTATCATTCTCTGTAAAAAAACGAACCAAAAGATTTTTGTTTACATCGTTGTATTCAATCTTAATTGTCTCATCAAACTCTTGCATTTATCTTTTATCTATTTTTTTTAAATTAACAATAATTAGGAACACATTTAAAATTATCATAAACTAAATTATATAAATCTTTACCTTTATCAAAGTCCAAGATACTATAATTATCTAGTAAAGGTGTATCAGGATAACAATAAGTAATATTTAATCGATGATCATCACACATAAACTTAATCTTATTAATCTCTTCGTTAAAGTTGTTAGTAACGATATCAAAAATTCTTTTGGTAAATTGAAAAAAGTTTGTAATATCATCAACTTCTTTAAATCTATCATGGGAATTAATTAAAAAGATATTATATTGATTACAGTTTTCAGAAAAAGGAACAATAATTTCATTTTCTAATATTCCTCCATCTACATAAATAGTTCCGTTAATGACTCTGGGAGGAAATACTAAAGGAATAGATGAAGTAGCCATCAACACATTAATCTTTTGTTTTAAAGATAGGGTATGATATGGAAAAATATCAAGTTGTCCGGTTAGAATATTAGTAGCGCCAATAAGGGTGTGTTTTTTACTACCTTTTTTTTCTAAAGGAGAGATTATTTTCTTCATCAATTTTTCGAGAGCAGTATTATTAAGTAATCCATAACTTTTTAAAACTTCAAAAAAGTTTGCTTCATGATAAACATCATCATTTTTAATATTGAAATAAACATCTTTTAAACCATCTAAACCTTTGGAAACATCATCGAAAAAGTTAAGATAACCAGCATTCAATCCACCTGCTGAAATACCAGTTATGATATCAAAGTTAGGAAGAAGATTATTTTGAGAGAGGTTGTCAAGGATAGCTACTTCATTAACTCCAAAAGAACCACCTCCAGAAAATGACAAAACATTACAAGAAAATGTTAAAGAAAATATGCTGTATAATGAGAATAAAACTTTTTTCCACATTTAATTTATTTTAAAGAGTATTTTTTATTTTTTCAATTTTATTTAGGTTTTAACCAACTTGGAACACCAGGTGTGGATGGTGTTTTTTTTGGGATTGTTGTTGTTTGTTTTTTTGGGATTGTTGTTGTTTGTTTTTTTGGGATTGTTGTTGTTTGTTTTTTTGGGATTGTTGTTGTTTGTTTTTTTGGGATTGTTGTTGTTTGTTTTTTTGCAGATGGTTCAATTGGTTCATCTTCTCTGGCTCTTTTTTGACCTCTTCTCTTTTTATCATCTTCTATTTCAATAGCTGTCTTTAAAGATCTATAATTTCTAATTTCAAATAGTAAAGTTTTTCCAATTAAAGTTATTTTACCATCTTCCTCTTTATTTTTAGTTGAAAAGTTATAATATTTAATTCTATATTTAGTATGAGGTTCAATTTTTCCATAATTTTCTTCAATAGACAAATCAGGATCATTATACTCTTGAAATTTTTTATTATTTTCAGGTCTCACATTTTTCTCTTTTAATAATTCAAAATAAAGAATACCTTTAGTTAAATCTTGAATATAATATGTTAGTGTTTCTGGTAATAAATCTATTTCCTTGTTTTTTAGATTTGATATAACATCATTTAAATATTTTATACATGTTTCAAGATTCTTATCACATAATTCATATAAAACCTGATAAAGAGAATGACGAATACAAAAAAATGTTGTGTCTTTGTTAATTTTATATTTATTGTTATATAATGTTCTAATATCTGTATAACCAGTATTTATATATATATCTTTAGTGACTACTTCATTTTTTACTTGTAATTTATCTTTTATCCAATCTTTATAAAGATCATCTATCCCTTTTTTTAAACCTTCCTGAACATATTTTTTATCTAAAGGTTGATTTTCACCTTCATATAATCTAAGATTTATAAATTGTATTCTATCAATGGTTAAATGAAATAATTTGAGAATTAACCAATTTTTAATCTCTTCTGATGATTCTGGTGATATTATTTCACTTAATTTTATTGCTTTTTCTAATGAAAATCTTTCATATCTATAAGGGTCAAACTCAATATTTTTTTTATTTTTTGTCTTACTATAGCTAAATAATTGTTGCATAAAAGAAATAATATTATCATAGTTCACTCCAACAGTTGCTTGAACACTCCATTCTATATTATTAATATCAGGACATTCCATTACTGTTCTCTCATTACAAAACATCCAAGGTAAATTACCTGTTTTAGGTTTAAAAAATTTATATGTTTCTTTTTCGTTCTTGATTAAAGTATTTATATCATCTATTATTGGTTTATTTTTTTCATTTACACAGACTTCATCTTGAGTATCAATTATTGATGATTTATATATCCCTTTACAAACTTCATAATTTTCCTTAATATATGTTTGTATTATATTTCTAATCTTATCATCATATTCAATAAAACATTTTAAATCTATATTTTTATTCATCTTAAAAACCGTATAAATTAATTCTAAGTAATCAAAACCTTGAATATACCCATTTCTAAAAATATCACTCATATTTATATCTATAGTTTTACAATCACTTCCTGTAAGTCCCGAAGTTCCTGTTGAATTAAAAATAAGTTTATATCCACAATTTTCAAATTGTTTTGTAAAATTCATTTTTTTAAATTTATCTCTACCATAAATAAGATTATTTAAAACTAATCTTTCACCAAGTGCTGAATCAGGTGTAATTTGTAGTAAATGATTATCTTCAGTTTTTTGTTCATTCATAACTCTAACATTTTGATTATATCTACCATCAGATAATAAATAATTTCTCAAATCACCATTAGGACCTGTATTTAATAAAAATAATGAACCATTTTCGTATTCAAAACCAAATGATACAATATAATCATTAGGACCTGTTGGACCATTTCTACAATCTGGTAATTCATTTACTTTTATATCAAAATCATCTATTCCAGTATCTTGATCTTTATTTTCTTGTTTCTCTTCTTCTTTTTTTTCTTCTTCTTCATCAATTATTATTCGTTTTTTTTTTCTTCCCCCTTGATGATGTTTCAAGAATTTAGTCATACGATGTTTCAAACTATCCATAGGTTTAATTTCTAATTTCATAAAGTGTTCATCTAATTGGTGTACTTCATCATCAGTTGCACAAACAAAATAGTCATCCTTTCCATTGTAATATAAATTAATACAATTATCCATCTTTATTTATATTTAATATAATTTTTTAATTATATTAAAAGCCCATTATTTATGTCTTTCATAAACTTCAAAAATAAATCTTTTAAATCGTAAGTAAACTAAGTATAGAATAAAGAATAAAAAGATGTCTAAACAAAGTATTTGATAAATATCCATTTTTTATTATAAATATTAATTATTTTCCTTGAATAATTGCTTTTCTTAAACTTCCATAATTTCTAATTTCAAATAATAAAGTATTTCCAATTATTTTTATCTTTTTTTCCTTGTCGACTTGGTCTTTAGTTGAAAAATTATAATATTTAATTCTATATTTTGTATGAGGTTCAATTTTTCCGTAATTTTCTTCAATAGCCAAATCAGGATCATTATAATCTTGGAATTCTTTAAATTTTTCAGAAGTATTTATTTCATCTTTGTTGTTCTTCATTAAGTTAAAATAAGCAATACCTTTAATAAAATCTTTAATATAATAATCATTTGTTAATTTAGATTTTATATCATTCAAAAATTCTAAACACGAATCAACATTCTCATCACATAATCCATATAAAACCTGATAAAGAGAATGACGAATTTGAAAAGAAGTTGTGTCTTTATTTACAGAATATTCTTCATTTATAAATAATCTTTTATCTATTTTTTGGTCAAAAGCAAATTTATCTTTCTTATCTTCAGTCAATTTTAACCAAGCTTCATATTCTATGTCAATCGACTTTTTTAATTTAGGTTTATTTATATCAAGTGGTTTATGGTCCCAAAAATACTCTTTAATTAATTTCAACATTATTAAATCAAAGTTTAAATAAAATAATTTTAAAACTAACCAATTATAAAGATTATTCTTTTCTTCTAATAATTGTTTTGAAATTTCTATTGACTCCTTTAAAGATTCTTTTTCATAATTATAAATAGGGACATTAACATTTTGAAGAAGTCTCATCTTTTGCATTTTAATGTTATAATAGTCAGAATATGAAAATAACTCTTCCATAAACTTTATTATATTACTATAATTTATTCCAACGGTTGCTTGTGTTGACCAATCTTCTACTTTTAAATCTTTTAATAAAGGACAATATTCATTCTCACTAGTTTCATGTATACACATCATCCAAGGAAGATTTACATTTTTTATTTTTGGTTTATAAACTTTTAAAGATAAATTTTCTGATTTTAAATCTTTATCTGGATTATCATCATATTGAAAATTCATATTATATTCAGTATTGATTTCTTTATAATTATCTTCAAAGAATTTTTGTATTGTTTTTTGAATATAATCATCATATTTTATAAAACAATTTAAATTTATATTATCACCATTATCAATTTTTTTAACAGTATAAATACATTCTAAATAATCGAATTCAAATTTCTTACCATTACGTGTAAAACTTTCTTCATCAAAAAAAATTTCATCACCTTCATCATCCTTTAATTTTGGATCGAAACTATAATTTATAGGATTACCCCAATATTTTTCTTTAAATAAACCTCCTACTATAGTATCAGTAGTGATTTCTAAAAGTTCATTTTCTTTATCTTTTATTTTCTGTTGATATCTTCCATCTGACAATAAAAAACTTTTCCATTTATCATTTTTATCCTTTCTAAAAAGTTCAAGTTTACTTTTTTCATATTCAAAACCAAATGAAACAATATAATTTTTCGCATTATCTGCACATATTGGTAATTTTATGGTATTATTTTTAAATTCTATTCCAGTATTCCAATTTTCTTCTTCTTTTTTCTCTTCTTCTTCTGTTTCTTCTATTTTTTTAGTTGATTTTCTTGAGACTTTTCTTGAGACTTTCTTTGAGACTTTTCTTGAGACTTTCTTAACAACTTTTTTGACACTTTTTGTAGTAGTATCTCTTCTTCTTCTTTTTGTTGGTGATACATCAACATCATCAACATCAGCATCTAAAGATGCTCTTGTTCTTGGTCTTTTAGTTCCGCCTTGATGATGTTTTAAGAATTTTTTCATACGATTTTTTAAACTATCCATAGGTTGGACTGATAATTTTATAAATCTTTTATCCAACATATCAACTTCATCGTCAGTAGCACAAACAAAATAGTCACTATCTTGATTGTAATATAGATTTACACATTTATTCATGTCTTTATTTATTCTAATATAATTTATTTAATTATATTAGAAATTTGTTATTAGATACATGTTGAAATCCAATAAAAATCTTTAAATTCAGTTAACATATCCTTAAAATACTCTACATTATGAACAAATTCTTTATCACAATCTAAAATTAAAACCTCGTTTTTCTTCATTAACCAGTCTTCGTGATATTGATGTAATCTTTGAAAATATTCTAGTGGAATTTCCTTCTCTTCATCTCTATTTCTCAATTTACTTCTACAATAAGATGTTTCAGGTTTACAACGAAGATAAACTATAAGATGTTTCATTCCCTTTCCAAATCTTTGATAAAAAAAATCATTCCACATATTATAAGCCTTCCATTCTAATTCATTAATAGAACCTTCATCATATAACATCTTCGTAAAAGTATTCAAATCAGCAGATAAAGAACGATCTAAAATTATAAATTCCTTTTTAGAGTTTTGAATAGCATCAATTAATTTATTCATCCTAGTCAGATAAGCAATATTTTGAAAAGTATAACCCCATCTCTTCTTATCTTCATAAAAGGTTTGTAAAAGATTTTTACCTTCATTATCTTTCAAATTTAACCATTCATCTACTGGTTCTGATATGAATTCATATTTTTCTTCATTTAAATTCTTCTTTAATAACTCAATAAAAGAACTTTTTCCAACACCAATATTACCTTCAATTGAAATAATTATCTTTTGATTTACCATTTCTTATTTTAGATATAACTGAGAAATTTAAATCAATTTTAAAAATATTCTTTAAATTTAATACTAAATTTAAATTATTTACTTAAAATAATACTTTTTCCAAGATCAAAACCCTTTACTCCTTCTTCTGTATATCCCATACAGTTTGCTGAAAGAATAATTCCATCTTTGGTTGTGGTTAAATTTTGATGAGTATGTCCAGATAACCAACACTTTATATTTCCATATTTTTTATTTAAGTATGTGAGAGGGGTTGAATAACCGCTACAATAAGGTGAAGATTTATAAGAACCATTCATGTTTAAATGAGGTGCATGATGAGTTAAAATAATTGTAGGTAAATTTTTATCTACTATATGTTGTATAAAATAGACGGAATCAAGGTGTTTTTTTCTATAAGTTTCAGGTTGTAAAAGCTTATTGTGTGATTCGTAAATATTCTTAAAATCATTCATATACAATACTGTATTATCATCAATATTACTCCAAAGAGTGCAACCAACAATTAAAAATCCATCTATATAAATACATTTATTATTAAAATATATACAGTTTGGTAAAGAATCACATAAATTTTGAATGGCAAGATCAGTGGCGTAGATTGTATGACAAAAATATTCATGATTACCAGGGACAATAAATACTTTTTCAAATTTGTTAGACATATCTTTAATAAAATTTTGATAACTTTTTGAAAAAGGATTTCCAATGTCTCCTAAAAGCGCGAGATACTTACATTTGACAGGAATATCCGGATATTTATCGTGTAAATCTGATACATATTGTATTTCAATAGACATTGTATTGAAATACATATTAATTTTTATTTAATTCAATTTTAATAACTATAATGAAATTGTGGCTCAATTGTAAATATAAAATTATTAAACATTTGTTGAATAAAAAAGAAAGAAATTTGACATTCAATTCCACATTCTATAATATTTTCATACCATCTATCATTTATTTCATTTGTTTTTTTATCATTTTTTCTTATAATGAAACAAGTAGTGTAATGATAGTCTAATTTGTTTTTATATCCTTTTTCTAAATTTTTTTCAATGTATTTTTTATATTTATCTTTTTCTATTTCATAACGAGGTTGACTTAAACACTCGTTATATTCTCCCCATACATCGTGTAAAAATGGATGTTTAGGTATAACATAAGAATAATTTGATTTATCAAAATCTTCAATTAACTTATAAATATTTTTTTTTAATTTTAATTTTGAATCCATGTATATAGTAATATCATATTTATTCAAAATATCAAAATAATGAGGACACGCTTTAAGTTTTTTAGAATCGAACGAATCCAATGTTAAATTATTTTTTATTGGTATGTCCACGTATATTCCTTTCCATTTACTAGATTTCAATTTTTCAATCATTTTCTTGTTATTTGTAAAATAATAACAATCATATTTGAGTTCAGGTTCATTTATAACAAAAGCTCCATTATCATCTGACCCAAAAAAACATGTATAAACTGCAACTTTTTTTCTTCTTAAAAAATATAAGCATAATATTAGAATGATTATAACTAATAAGATAAAAAATATTTTCATTTATTAAATAAATAAAAATAAATAATTTAATGAAAACCTAAATCTGCTTTGTTAATATTTCCAGAAATTTTAATGATTTCTCCACCTCTCTTCTCAAATTCTTTTCTTAAAGAGACACATTCATCTATGTATTTCTTTTTTAGTGAATCCATTTTTTGAAGAGTTTTAGGATTTACTTTTCCAATACTCCACCATTTATATAACAAATCACTATCAATTTTTATTTGATTATATCCTTTGTCTAAAGATATTCTTAAACCTGCAACAAGAGCTAATAATTCTCCTCCGTTGTTTTGTTGGGACGCAACATCATTAAATTTTACTCTAATAACATATCTTTCAGTTCGAGGAAGTTTTTCTTTAGAAACTTTAAAATCTTTACAAAGATTTAAATTTCCTTCCAATAAATCTTGACCGTTTTCATCCACTACACACCCCCAAGATTCAGTTCCAGTTAATTTATTCATTCCTGCATCAGTATAGATACTCATTTGAAATTAAATATAATTTAAATTTAATTTCAGTTTTAAAAATTAATAAGTTTCTTTTCCCTCTTCAAAATATCTTGTTGAAAGATATTCTTCATCATCAATTCTTTCATACCCTTGAATTGCAGGTTTTTTAAAATCTCTATGAATTTTTCCATTACGATGCCATATACTAAAACAAAAAGCATAATCATCTCTTATCTCTCGTTTTGACGGAGAATCTCCAAAAGAATGTAAATAACCGTTCAAAGAAGATTCAAAATAATAATAATCAAGGTAATCTTCATCTCCTTCTTTTATTTCTTTATAAATACAAATATTGTTTTCATCATCAAAATAAATTGAAATTTTTTCATTATTTTTTAAAATGTATTTTTTCATCTTTAAAAAGATTTTATAAGTTATCTTTTTATCTTCTTTCAATTTAGATTCATTTATTTTAAAAAAATTATTCCATTGTTCTTGATTATTTATATTGAACATATTCACTTAATTTTAAGTATTTTAAAATATTTAATTCAATTTTATAATTTAAAATTTATTTATATAAATAAATTTTAAGATGAAGATTAAAAGAAAGAATCATACGTTATCTTCTAAAGAAAATAAAGTTGAAACTCCATCAATTGCATCAACCATTAAAGAAACTATAGTTGCTGGATTTGGTTTAGGAGTTGGAAGTGAAATAGCTCATAGAGCAGTATCAGCCGTATTAGGTCCTAGACAAATTGAAATCCAACATCAAAAAACAGAAAATGACAAAAATGATAAATGCAGTGAATATCTTAGTAAATATCAAAAGTGTCTAAAGGAAAACTCTTGTTTAGATGAATTGGAAAATTATCAAAAATGTTTAAAGTCTATTTAATCATATTTTTCTTTAACAAATTAAAAAAGTCTTCATAAGTATATTTAATACCATTTATATACCAATCTTTTTTTCCATTTTTATATTCAATGGCTGGTCCTCCTTTACGATGAAGTTTTCCTTCAAAATACCAATATTTATCTCCATCAGACCATTCAATTGCTGGTCCATCTTCACGATGTAAAAGATTATTTTTAAACCATTTCTTAGTTCCATTTTTATAAATTTGAGCAGGACCATCTAAGTTATGAGTTTCGTCTTCAGAATTTCGATATTCAATTAATTGATTAAATTGAATGATTTTTGACATCCTCGATAATTAATTTAAATTAAATTAATTATTCATTTTTAAACTTTAACTTTTATTTCACTTTTTACGTGAAAAAGTTTGAAAATTATTCACGAAATCTGTGAATTTTTGTGAAAAAATGTGAATTATTAATATTAAATGAGTTTAAACTTTCCATTTCTGGAAAGAACTTTCCTGACTTGTAAAAAACTTTCCAGACTATGAAAGAACTTTCTAGAAAAGTAAAAAAACTAACTTTTAATAATTAAAGGTGGAATTAAGTTTTTAATAAATTCATTATTATCATTCTTAATATTAGCTATCTCCATAAACTTTACGGTAGCATAATCCATTCTTTCATTATCATCAGGATATTTATCAGGTAGTTCATTTAACATATTATGAGTAACTTCAATTACAGGGTCTGAGATATTTTTTGTAAATTTTAAAGCATTAATATCTTTATGAATTTTTCCTTCATCATCCAAATAAATAAACATCTTTCTACTTGGATCAGTGCATTTAAACATATATTTTTGATCTTCACTAATAAGATAATGATCCACAAAGAACTGTGCAACTCCTTTTTGTCCATTAATAAGATGATTTTCTGTAAATTTTTCTTCCAAAGTCTTCTTAAGGTTTTCTTGACTTAAATCCAAAGGAATCATATTTAAGACTCTATTATCTATCATTTTATTGTTAGAGTTATTATTTAGGTTGTGATTATTATTGATTGTATTAGGTTTGTCAATGGCAAGTGAAGCTAATTCTTTAATTTGTTTCTGTAGTTCCTTAATACTTTCTTTTTGTTCTTCAATTAGAGATGTTTTTAATAACAATTCATTTTTTAATTTTTCATTTTCAAATAAAAAATCGTTTTTCATTTTTTGTATATGCATATCCTTTTCTAAATTAATTTTTTTTTCTATGCATTTATCATAATGATTTTCCAAGTTAAATTTAGATGTTAAATTTTTAAAACAGTATTCACATTTGTATTGTTCGTTTATTTCCTTTCTAATTTCAAGGCAGTATTTAGCTGTATTTTGATGATTTTTAAGTATACCTTTTGACTTAAATTTTTTATTACAAAATTCGCATTCCATTTATTAAATAAAGATTTATTTAAATATTTTTTATTTTTCTACAGAAAAATGAAAAAATCCTAAAACTTTTTCATTTTTTTCCAGAAATTTTCAGAAAAATTCAGAAAAATTCAGAAAAATTCAGAAAAAATGTGAAAAAATAAGGAAAAAAATGAAATATTTAAACTTTATTTCAATTTAAAAAATTCACGAATATTTAACCTGTATTTAAACTGAAAAGCTTTCAACACACAGACCCCCCCCTTTTTGTGTGTGTGTTGAACCTACCATATTATACAAAATTGACCTAAAATTTTTTTATAAAAATTAAAATAATAAATATTAATAATTAATTTATAAAAATTTTATAACTTTTAAAAATTATAAAATTTAAAAACATCTAAACTAATTTTTCTTTTTCATTAATAATTAATAAAAATTCTTTTAATTCTTCTAAATGATAATGATAATAATCTTTAATACTCATTCCATCCAAAATAATATCATCTGCGCATACTACTTGTAAATCCTTTTCTTTTAATTTAATAATTATAAACGTTGTTAATCCTGAACTTGATTGAGCAGACATATCTATATTTTTAGTAGACTTATCATAAGGTAAAGCCAATTCAATTACTATAGTTGGAGTTTTTAATGGTTGGGTTTCGTCTAAATCATCTTCAATCTTTTCTTTATCATTAATTATTCTATAAGAATAAGCATTAAACTTATTAAGAATATCTTTAAGATACTGATATTCACTTCTACTTCTTTTTCTCATTTTTTTATTTTTATTTATTATTTAAAAATCAATTTTAATTATTAAAATGAAAATTTTTTATATTAATCTTGATAGAAGAATAGATAGAAAAGAAAGTTGTGAAGAACAATTTAAAACTCAAAATTTAGATTTTGAAAGATATCCTGCAATAGATGGAAAAAATTATACCTTTAATGATAAAGAATTAGAATTATTCAAAAATTCTGATTTTAAAAAGCATCTTAATAACTTACAATGTATGGGTAATTTTTTAAGTCATTGGAATATTTGGTATAAAATCGTTGAAAAGAACCTTGATTATGCCATTATTTTCGAAGATGATATCAAATTAATTCCTAAATTCAAAAAAGAAATACAAAATGTAATAAGTAATCTTCCACAAGATGCTGAAGTAGTATTTATAACTCAACAAAAAGATGGAAATTCACAGAAAGCTTTTAATATTTTTGATCAACAAAAAGAATCCAATCTTGTTATTTTTTTTAAAAAAAGAGTTAATAATAACATTGGAATTTTGGAAAATCATATTAATCCTTGTACTCTAGGTTATATAATCACAAGAAAAGGTGCGATGAATTTAATTAAACATACCAAAAAACAAGGTGTTCTTCGTGCCACTGATTGTCATATAAATGATTATCTTATAAATAAAAATATTTTTTATGCCTCTATTTTAGTTTTAGGTTCAAGTAATTCAAAATTTGAAACTGATATTCAGATAAATAATTAAGTTTTCTTTTTACAACTTTCTTTAATCTTTTCGTATATACAGAAAATAAGACCTGTACAAAATAATAAACCTAACTGAATTAATATTTGATAATAGAATGGAATTTCATTTTCATTACAATGGTGTGCTACAGCTCTTGCAAATTCTCTATATAATTCTTTCGTATCAATCATCCTCTTCTTTATCACTATTTATATTTTCTAAATTTTCAATTAATAACAGGATATCTTGAATTACGCATTCCGTTTTAGATATTTTCTTTCTATAAATTATTTCATGGTAATCATCCTCTAAATTATTTTCTATAAATTGATATAATTCTAATTTACTTTTCAGTCTATTTAATTCTCTTCTTAAATCTTCAATTGTAATCATTTTATATATATACCCTTAATTTTAAATTAATATTCTAACTCAGATAAAGAAGAAATACTTATCCATCTCCCTTCAATTTCACATTCACATTCTTTCCATCCATTTATATTGGTTTTTCCAGGTTTTTCTTGTTTATAATGATCTTGTGCAAAATTAGTGGGAGTTTTATACTGTTTTCCATTATAACTAATTACGTTTTTATCAGAATCATATTCTCCTATCCAAGAACTTCCATCAATATTATGTCTAATATTTTGTCCATCTTTAAAATATTTCTTCATATCTCTGCTTTTCTTATTTTTAACATCTTTTACTTCTTCAATTTCACCTTCATCTTCATTTTTGATAACATAAATTTCACTATCAAAAAGACTAAAAAATAATCTAATTTCTTCTATTGTTATTTTAAAAAATTCTCTTTCAGGGTTGATTCTAGAAACATATTTCTCAAGAATACGATGAAGAATATTTTCTTTTTTTAATGGATTATTGACTTTGATAGCACATTCTAATTTATAAGGTGCAGGTGGTCTCCATGTATCACTTCTATTGGCATCTCTTAATCTTTCTTCAGGAGTTCTTTCAGTCATTCCAACTTTTAATATACCAGGCATACATGTATTTGAAAAGGCATATAAATATCCTTCTTTAATTTCTGATTCCATAATTTAAATATAATCAAATTATATTTAAATTTAAAAAATAATTTAAAAATATCTATACCCAAAATATAAATTTTTCAATTGTTCTATAAGAAAAAATAAAAACAAAGGTATTAAATAGATTGAATATTTATTAAAAACAGTTCCAATTAAATAAGAGACTAAATACATATTAGAATAATTTAAAAAATATTGACAAATAAATATAGTGAAAATAAAAGAAAATTCTTTGTTTTTAAGAAAATTATTTGTAAATAAAAAAATAGTATTTCCAAGAGTATTGTAAAATATAATATTAAATATTATGTCCCCATGTAAGGAATTTAATAAATTGTAAAAAATATAAAAAATTATTAAATTTAAATCAAGGTCATCATATTTAACTTGAGTGTAAATAAAAATTAATGTTAAACCAAAGGAAAAAATAAATTCATTATAACTATACGATATCCATAAATAAATTATAAGATTGTTTAATATTTCTGAATACATCTCAATTTCCATTAAATAAAATATTATTTTCAATTTTGATTTTGAATATCTGAATCTTTATTTAATTCTGCCCAAACAAGATGTGGTAAACATTCATAAAATGTTATACTATCAGTAATTGTATTCAATTTATTTAAAAAAGAATCAACTTGTGTATGAAAATATGAGTCTTCTTTTTCGCATATTTTACAAAGTTCAATACAAGCTCCTTTATTTAGAATGATACTATGAGTTGTTCTATCATAATGCCAACCATTATTTAATCTAGAACTTAATTCTCTATCTCTAATATACAAATTATTTTTAAACACTTTAAATTTAGAAATATTTGAAGAAGGATAAAAATCTTTTACCCATCTACCACCAATATGTAAAAGTTTTGGTCCTTTGGGAGTATCTTTAAAATCTTTTATAATGAATGAAAAATACTTTTTAAAAGAATCGTTAAATTGTATATCATCTTCCATAATCCAAATTAAATCTTCTTCTTCTAACTTCTTATTTTCTCTTACTTTTTTCCAAATATTATAATGAGATAAAAAACACCCTGTTTCACCCATATTTTTATTTTCTTTCTTTTCAAGAGTTTTTCCATCAACTGCTGAAAATCTTTTTACAACTTTAGGATTAATTCCTTCATTTTTTATTCTTTCATTAAAAGAAGTATATCTATCAGGTCTTCTATCTAAATTAATTACATAAATTTCTTTAAAAGTGTCCAATAAAAAATTATTCATTTTATAGAATAATTTTTTGATTTAAATAAATATTTTAAAAATTCAAAACTTAAAAATTTCAGGATGGACATCATATAACTTTAAAACTGCTTTTTCTTTTTCTTTGGCTTCTATATCTATCCATAAATCTACATCATATTTTTCAGGTATTTCAAGATAATAATCGGGTAATTTAGATATATATTTAGAGTGTGCTCCACACTTTTTTGAAGTATCTTGTTCAGATATATGAAAAAGTACTTTTCTATCTTTCCAACTATCTTCTATTACTTCAGTTATTAAATCTTCTATTTCTTCAGGTTCTTCATCAGGATGTAAGAGATTATAGCATTGATAGTGATGATTATCTAAAACTACTGGAATACCTGTTTCGGCTGCAACATCTAAACAATCACGAACTGAATAACATTTTTCATCATTTTCAATTGTTAATCTCCTTTTAATTTTTGAAGGCAGATCATCAAATTGTTCAATCCATCTTCTTTTTGTTTTTTCTTTATCTCCATACATACCACCTAGATGAATATTAACTATAGCATTGTCATCTAATTCCATTATATCAAAAATATCACAATGCATACTTAAATCTTTAATTGTACTTTCTAAAACTTCTTTTTTATTTGCACCAACTTGATTAAATTGACCTGGGTGGAATGTTAATCTTTGTCCAATTTTTTTAGCTAGTTCTCCAACTTTTTTTAATTCTTCTTTTGCGAAATCAAGTGTGTAAGGGTCAGTAACAGCATCTGTAAAATGAGGGAATATTTCTGAACTTATACGAAGACTAAATATATCATGGTCATTATTCCAAAGAATCAGTTTGGAAATATCCTTAATATTCTGTAGAGCCATCTCCTTAGCTTTTTCGACATTAAAAGTTCTACGAATCATACTTCTAGAACAAAAAATATCATTTTCTCTAAGTGTATCGTTGATACACATTAATCCTAAATTTATTCTTCCTTTAGCAGGGTGATCACCATCGTTAATCAAGCGAATATCTGTATAAAATGTATAATCTGTCATCTTATCATCAAATTACGTCTCTTTTTAAACGGAAAATATCAATTTTATCTCAATAAAATAAAAATGTCGCGTATCGACGAAAAAAGAAAAGTAGGTGATTTATTAAAAGAAGAAATAGTAAAAGCTTTAATTGAACCTTCTTATTATAGTGATGTAAATGAAACCCTAAAAGGAAGAAAATGTTGGAGAATTTCAGGTCATGTGTTTGAAAGTTTGTCTAAAATTTTATTAGCATGTTCAGGAGTTTTAAGTTTTGCTGCAGGAGTTTATGATGATAAAATATTGAGTTTTGTTGCAGGAACTTTGAGCACAGTAAGTTTGGCAACTTTTCAATTTTCTCTTTATTCTACGAAGATGCAAAAAAAGAATAGTCTTGAGTTGAATCAACTTTTAGAAAAATTAGACATTGAAGGAATGCCTGTATATGATTCTGTAAGAAGAGAAAATGGAGGAACAATGGTTGATGATGATACTGAACCAACAATGATGTTTAGAAATGTAGACGATAAACAATATGCTAAAGTTGAAACTCAAACAGAAGAATATACAGATGTCTATAAGATTGAAACACCAAAAAATAAAAAAAATATTGAAGAAGAATCTAAGGAAGTTAAAATTGAAATACATGAAGATGAAAATAAATTTTAGTTATTTAAATAAAGATGTTAAAATCTAAAGATCATTGGGGAACATTCGTTTGGTCTTATCTCCATACAATCTCAATTTTTTGTGAAGAAAATATACCTGAAGTTGAATTTCACAAAATAAAAAATTTATTAAAAAATATTGTTCATATTATACCATGTAAAACTTGTAAAGATGAATATACAAAATTTATACATTCATTAAGTTTACTAAAATATTCTTCGGTTTTGAAAGATAGAATGATTCTTTTCAAATGGGGATTTATAGTTCATAATCGTGTGAATCAAAAATTAAATAAAAAACAATACACTTATACACAAGCTTTAAAAAAATGGACAAAAAATTAATCTTTATCATTTAAAGCTTCAAGACAATCTGGACTTAAATTTGTATATGAAAATAAAGTAGTGTCATCTTGGTGAATTCCAGATGATTTTTCACCTAAAATTAAACATTCTTTCAATTTATTTTCAAATAAAGGAATAGTTTCAGTAGATACTAACTTAAGTTCAAGATCATCTCTACATAAAGGACAACGGATGGCTTGAGAATACTCAGATCTTCCTTTATTTATTAATCCCATATAAACCATCAAAGATATAGAATGACCACATTTTAAACCTAATTTAGGATAAGGAGCTTTTGTACTGGTGATAGGACAATCTTCTTTGTTTTCAATTTCAAATACAGGAATATTTTGTCCTTCTAATTTATAACCTTTTTCATAGATTTTCAAAAGTCTTTTGGTTATAAATATGATATGTCTATTTAAATTTTTTTCTTTTTCTTTTCTTGTTAAAGGTGATAAACTAGCCCAAACCAAATCTTCTGTATTTTTAAAGTTATAAGAAGTGACTGTCGTTAATTTATTTTTAATTTGGGAAAGATATTGTAAAAAACTTAATTTGTTATTAATTTTCAATCCTTCAGTGTTCATAGTTAAACTATTCACTGAAAAATCAAAACATTTTTGAGATATACAACTAGTTAAATCAATATGAAATTTTTCCTTTTCATTACTAAAAAAAAGTCTTTTAGTATATCCTGCATCTTCAATATCTAAATTAAGATATTCGGATGTATTAGTGCAACCCATATAAAAAAAATTTCCAAATTTAGGTTGAAATTCTTTATTTTTTGTTTTTAGAAATAATCCTAGTTGTAGATCAAGATCTCTTATAATTTTTTGTAATATTTTATTATAATGATAAGGTTCATAATTAGAGGAAATATAAAAGTCAATATCACCAGATCTAAAATTAGGGTCAAGATTTTTATCATTAATATAATCTATTAAAAGGTAAGGAAATTCAAACATTTTTCGAAGAAAACTTCCGTAGACACCAGGTTTATCTGTAGTGCACCTAGCATGACAATTTAAAAAAGATAAAAAAGAGATGGAAAAGTCAAGTTTTTGAAGATAATCTGTGATAATATCTTTTAGATTATTTTTTCTTTCTCTTTGTTTTTCTTCTTTGACACGATATTCTTGGAGTTTATATTTAAGTATTTCGTTTTCATATTTTAATTTTTTATATTCTTCAGATTCATTTGTTGTCATCATTCTTTTAAAAAAAAATTTTTTAAAAAGAAATCAATTTTAAATAAAAGATGCATTTTTATCATAGATACAATCGAGAAATTAAGAACACTACTAGTTCATTTTTATATAGAAAAATTATTAAACTTTTGAGAAGATAGATTTTTATTTATTTTTAAATAAAAATTTAATAGGCTTCTGTCCAACTGTCCAAAATTTACAAGATGAATTCCAAGTTAAAACACTATTATTTCTAACTTTTTGATGTAAATAATTATCAATAGGTGTTTGTCTTAAATGTGCTGCATCAAATGCAGGTTTATTAGGAATATTTTGCATTCCTAATAGATTAAAACCATTATTTCTAAAATTATAATATATATTTATTTTAGACTAATCTAAAACTTAAAATTTTATATCTGTTAAATATAAAATATAAATGTCAACTGAACAAAAAGATATTATATATACATCCGGTGAATATTTTAAAGATCTAGATAATTCAAAAGAAGGTCCTTTCGGAGGACAAGAATGTTTAAAAGAAATTGGTGAAAACGAAAGACTCTTTAAACCACAAGATAAAGATAGATACGAAAAAATGATAAATTTCCCAATATTTTTATATGAAGATAATAAAGGAGAACATTATTGTTTTTCAGATAATATTCTTCAAAACTTGAACAAGAATCAAAATATTATAACATTAAACCAGGATAAAATTCCTATACATTTTATTAAAAAATTAGATGAAAAAGAATGTGAAATTGAAAAAGAATATCATAATTATTTTTTAGAAAATGTTTCTTTTTCTCCTTTTAAGACTTTGATAGAAAATATTTATAAATGCAAAAAGATACCTATAAATAATAATAGTTATAGAGTATATTCTATTAAACATAATTTTGTTGATAAACCAATTTTTGATTTAGTGGATATAGCAGATATGTTAAGTATATTTTTTTTGAATAGTAAACAAGAAGAGATAACATTACAAAATATGTTAGAAAAAAGAATTAATTATAAATATGGATGTCTAACTGAAGCTAATTATAAAGATAGTAAAAAACAAATAGATGAAGAACATAAATATGCTATTAATATTAGAGATAGCCTTGTAAAACTTTATGAAAAAGTAAAGGATTTAATCAAAGACCAAGATTATGTAGAAAGATTATTAAAAACTATATATAATTTATTAATAAATAAAAAATTAAATTTAAAAGATGTAAAAGACCTTAAAAGTTTTATTTTAAAAATTCAAGAAAAAGATTTTAAATATAATGATATTAAAAACTTAAATAATATAATTCAAAATTTAGAAAAATTAAATGAAGAAGAAAGAAAAGTAAAAGAAGAAGAAGAAAGAAAAGTAAAAGAAGAACAAGAAAGAAAAGTAAAAGAAAGAATTAAAAAACTAAAGGAAGAAGAAGAAAAAATTATTGAACAAAAACTAAAGGAAGAAGAAGAAAGAAAACTCAAAAAATTAAAAAAAGTTAAACAAGAAGAAGAAAGAAAAATTAAACAAGAAGAACAACATATGTTGGAACATTTCTATAAAAAATATAAAGCAATTGAAGATTTTATGGAAAATTATATTGATATTACTATGAAAAATTATCTGTTTGAACTTGATTCAAGAGAATCCGAAATATCTAATTTATTTTTTATTTATAAAGTTTTACTTAGAGTAAAATATAGATTAAAAAAAATATTAAACGATTACAAATATAAAAATATTTCTTTAGAAACTATAGATTTAAAAAAGATAGAAGAAGAACAAAGACATATTAGAGATACATTTGATAATATTCTTTCAAATCAAACTATAAAAAATATTGAAAAAATTGATGAAAAAACATATGAAAAAATTAAAGAATACAAAGTAAAATCACTAGAAAATGTAAACAAATATACAGGTAAAATTTTTCTTTTCAATACAAAATTATTTGAAGATTTAGGAAAAGATTTTATTCCTAGTGCAGAAAATATTGTAAAATTTCATATACCTTCTATTAATAAAAAATCATCTCAGTTGAAGGATAAAACATTAGAATATAAACTTAAACTTAAAGAATTAGATTATGATCTTGAAAAATTTTTTATAAAATTATTCTTCAAATACTTGTATTTAGAAACTCAAAAATATATATTAACTTTATTAACAGACTTACATAGTTTCAATACCAAGGATTTAAATTTTTTAGGAAAGGATGAATATCAGTTAACACTTTTAGAAATAAGTATACTATTAGATCAGTTATTATCACCATCTACATTATCTAAATATCTTTTAAAAAATAATACTGTAAATGAATTAGGAAAAAATATTAAAATATATTTAGACTATCTTCAAGAATTGCGACAAAATATGACAAATCAAGATGAAAATGAAATTATTAATTTTCTAGATAATATACAGGATAAATTAGCTGATACTATTTACAAAGAGATAACAGGAAGAGATTACAATTTTCCAGACATAAATAATAAAACTTTAAAAGTATACTATAAAATATTCAAAGAACTCAAAAAAGATGAACATACTTATCATCCTATTTCTCATGAAGTTAAGATGCAATTAAAGGAACAAATTGAAAAGAAAATAAAAGAGACTGATCCAGAAAAGATAGATAAATCATTATTTATTTCTTATCTATCACTTATTTTTATGGAAAAATTTTATATAGATAATCAAGGTGAATTTATAGACAATTTAAGTCTGTATAGTAAAAAGATTTTAAAAGATTATAAGTCTTATCTTCAGAATAATTATCTTTAATTTATTATTCAATTTCTTGAATAATAAATAGAATGTTCGAGGAGGGGTTCGAACCCTCGACCCTATGCTCATAAGACATATGCTCTACCACTGAGCTACACGAACTTATATTATATTTTTCTTCTTTAAACCAATTTATTTATTTTTAAAATCCATTTCCAATAATTTTAAACATCTATCAATCATACTTAAAATTGTTTCATCTGTATAATTCAAATCTCTAATTAAACTACATTCTTTCATAAAAAATATAAGAATTTTGTATACTTGACTAAAGTCTTCAAAAGAGTATTTCTTTTTATGAAAACATCTCTTCTTTTTAAAATTATCATTAAATACATGAGTAAAAATTTGTATTAAAGATGGGAAATCGTAAAGATCAACTTTACGATTTTTAAAATTAAATAAATATAGTTTAATTATATCCGTAAGTATACTTACGGATATAATTTCTATAATTTTCAAAATTTTTTCAATATTGTCACTATCATAAATTTTTAAACGAATACACATCTCTAGAATGCATGTCTTATTAGACATTTGAACATAAATATCAGGATAGTGTTTCGGAATTGAGACATGCAATTCTATTTCTGGTTGGTTCATTTATTTATAATTTAAATAATTTATGATTAATAAAATGGGGAAAAAAAAATTTGATAAACCCTTACTTGAGTTGGTTATGATAGTAAAAAATGCTGAAAATGTTATAGTAGAAACATTATTAGGTATCAAAGATTATATTGATTCTTTTACGATCCTTGATACAGGTTCTTTGGACAGAACTGTAGAATTAATAAAAGAAACCTTAAAAGATGTTGAGGGATGTGTTTACGAAGAGCCCTTTATTAACTTTTCAACATCAAGAAATAGAGTTTTAGAATTAGCTGGAAATAAATGTGAATATACTATTATGTTAGATGATACTTATGTTTTGAATGGTGGAAAAGAATTAAGAAAAGTTTTAAAAACAAAGAAAAAAGATTGTTATTCTTTAAGAATAGTTGATGAATCACATAATCATATTTATTATTCAAACAGAGTGTTTAATACTTCCAAAAAAATAAGATATAAATACAGAGTCCATGAGGTTCCAGATAATGACAATGATATTCAAATTCAAAATGATGCTGTTTTTCTTTTTGATAAAAATAATTTAACTAGATCGAGAAGTTTAGAAAGATATCAATCTGATATTGAAAATATGTTGCTTGATTTGAAAGATTATCCAAATGATGCCAGAATTCTATATCATTTAGCACAAGCTTATGAATTAGTTAATCAAACACAAGATTCTATTTTAACTTTTTTAAAAGCTATAAAGACGCAAACTAATAAGAATATGTATGATGAGGTTCTTTTTCATTCTTATTATAATTTAGCAAATCTTTTATATCGTGAAAATCATGATTGGAAAAAAGTTGAAGATTATTACATTAAAGCTTTTAATGTTATGAATAGAGCAGAACCTTTATTTCATATTGGGGCTCATTATTATTACGGAGGTAATTTAGAATATGCTTATAATGTTCTTGAAAAAGCTTCAAAAATTCCTATTCCAATGAATGTAGATTATGAAGTTGATATGAATATTTATCTTGTTAAAATTCCTTACTTAATTCTTGATATTTCTTTAATTTTAAATAAGGTTCCAAAAGATGAAAAATTATTTCAAAGAATTAATAGTTTAGTAGAAAAGAATCCTAAAATAAGTCATTTTAAAAATATAAAAGAAATGATTTTTCCTTCATCTCCTAAACAAATTATTAGATATAATAATTATAAAACTCTTGTTTTTCATACTGAATTCGTATTTGGTATTTGGGACCCTAAAAATCCATCTTTGACTCAATATGTATCAGGTTCTGAAATTATGGCAAGAAATTTAGGAATTTATTTATCTAAATTAGGTTTTAAAGTATTTATTTTTGGAAATTTTGTTGATTTTAATAATAATTATGAATGTAAAATTGATGGTGTTGAATTTTTAGATAACGATAAATACAAAAGTTGGATTGAAACTCACTATATTGATTACCTTATTGTATCAAGAAATCCAACAAATGTTTTTTATCTCCCAAATATTCAAAATGTTTATCTTTGGATTCATGATGTTTATCCCCTTTTTGAATTTGTTCAAAGTCATCGTACTAAATTTAAAGGAGTTTTGAGTTTATGTAATTGGCATAAAAAATGTATAGCTGACGAATTTTCTATTCCACTCAACCAAATTAAAGTCACAAGAAATGCTATTGATATCCAAAGATTTCAAAAAGATGTTGAAAAAACACCTTTAAGATTTATTTATTCTTCTTCACCAGATAGAGGATTAAGTTATCTTTTACAGTTATTTCCAAAAATTGTAGAAAGATATCCTGAAGCAACTTTACATATCTTTTGTAATCAAACCTTTATTTCTCGAAGCGATTTGGAAACTATTAAAAAACATGATTCTATATTTTTAAATAAAAGAGTTAATCAAGAACAAATTGCTGAAGAATATTTAAAAAGTGATTTTTGGTTTTATCCAACAGGTTTTACAGAGACTTATTGTATTACTGCAGTTGAAGCCCAAGCTGCAGGATGTATGTGTGTAACATTAGATATTGGAAGTTTAAAAGAAATAGTAGGTGATAGAGGAATAGTTTTAGAAGGAAAAATTTCAGATAAACATATTCAAAATGAGTTATTAGAAAGCATATTCAAAGTTATAGATAATCCTGAATTAAAGAATAATTATATTAAAAAAGGAAGAGAATGGGCTTTGAAACAAACTTATGAAAGTTTGGCTGAAGAGTGGTCTCAACAATATCTAAATTAATTTTTAATAATTTATTAAAAATTAAGATTGAAAACAAGAGTCAGGTATTTTAACCATACCTTCATCATGAGATGAATTATACCAAACTGGATTTAAGAGACCTAAGAATTCCATATAATGCCAAATATTGACTTCCCAAGTAATTTTATTTTTGGATAAATATAAGACCCAAAAGAATTTAAACTTTTCAAAAAAATGTAATAAAGAGTCTTTATCACCCAAAAAGAAACCTCCACAAAATCTCCAACTGATTCTATCATCAAGATATTGATAAATTTCTTTCATGAAAGAAAAATCTGTACTTAACCATTTATCATAACAACCAGGAATTGTTAAAAAAGAATCTTTTAAAGATTCTAAATTGTTTTTATTTAATATTTTTATAAAAACATCTTCTTTATCATTTTTCAAAATATAAAAAATTCTAAAATCGATCCAAGCATAATGTTTTGTATTAAAATAATTAAAATGTATGGCCTTTGAAATTAATTCTAATTTACTATTTTGTAAAGACATGTATTTAACTGTATCTTTAGTTTGATTTCTTTCAATTGGTAATGAAATATTATTAATTTTTTTAACTTCATTATAAGTCCATAAATCATCAAGCTCTAAATAAACTATTTTTAAATTATTTGGATATTTTTGTAAAAATTCTTCTCCTTTTTCCTTAAAATCTTTAGATAAAAATAAAACTATTTTGATATCTTTTACTTGAAATAATTTTTCAAATAAAAAGAAACAATCTTCTAAATTTTTATACCAGTCAAATAGTTTATCTTCTAATTTTAAAAAAGCACTAACAAAAGTTATCATATTTAAATTTAAATTTTATTTTTTAAATTTGATAACATTCTTCAGGAATTTTTATAATAGTTTCATTATGATCAGCTTTAAACCATAAAGGAGTTAATAATTTTTTTAACTCCATGTAATGCCATATATTTACTTCCCATGTAATTAACTTTTGGGACAAATAAAAAGTCCAAAACAACTTAAAAATATGGAAAAAATTTTTTAAAGAATCTTGATCACCAAGAACAAAACCGCCACAAAATCTCCAACTAATTACATTATTAATATAGTTAATTAAGTAATTTATATTATCAAGATTAACTCCACAGTATTTATCTGGCCAACAACCTGGAATTACTAATAAATTGTCTTTTAGTCTATTGTTAATAATCTTTTCTAAATCTTCTATAAAAATAATATTTTTATCTTCTTCTATAATATGAAAAATCCTAAAATCAATCCAAGCATAATGAGTTGTGTTAAAATAGTTTTGAGATATAGCTTTTTGAATTAATTCTAATTTACTATTTTGGAGTGAAATATATCTTAACGTATCTTTAGGTGTATCTCTTATTTGTGGAAGTCTAATATCTTTTATTTTTAAAACTTCATTATAAGTCCATAAATCTTCCAAATCTAAATAATTTATAATAAGATTATCAGTATATTTAAAGAGTAATTTGTCTCCGTATTCTTTATAACATGTAGAAAGGTAAAGAACAATTTTGATATTTTTAACTTGAAATAATCTTTCAAATAATTGAAAACAATCATCTAAATTTTTGTATCTATCAATCAATATATCTTCTAATTTTAAAAAAGCTGAAACAAAAGTTATCATTTAAATATTTATTTTTTATTTTAAATTATAAATGAATTGTCTTAAAAAGTATTTAATTTTAATTTTTGTATTAAGTATAATTTTATTAATATATTTTTATGTTCCTGTCAATTATCCAAGATATATGTTAAATAGTAATTATGCACCTGATTCTGATGGATTTTCTGGTGTGCAAATAAGTGATCTAATTCAAAGTCCACAATTCTATTCACAAAAAAGAGAAAGTACCATAAGATATCTCTTATCAGTTTATCCTGTGGGAAAAGAAAGTTTTGAAAAGTTAAATGATTTACAATTGGCCAGTTTTTATAATTCCTTAAATTATTATCATAATTGTTCTTTTGAATATCATGATTCTGATTTATCTAATAACTGGGACTCATTGTCTTGTAAAGATAATACACCTTTACCTTATCCTCCACAAGGATGGTTTTTTAACTTTTATACCTATCAAAAATATAATATCCCTAGAATATTTTCAGATTCAAATGAAAACAGAGAAGAACTTAAATTACAAAATTTTGGTAGTGGTAGACCTGGTTATTCATTCGCTTTGAAAAATAAAGAAAAAACTGGTCCTGGATTATTTTTTTATAATCCAAGAACTATTCAAAGAGATATATGGTTTCCCAATGGATTATCTATAACTAAAATTGGAAACGAAGATATATGGCAATATGTCGTTAATAAAAAAATCACCTGGAATTATCCTAAAAATTGGTATGGAGGATTTGCTGATTATTCTTATACTGAAGTGACACATTCACAACCTATTCCTGGAATGGTTCAGAGTTTAGGATGGTGGTGGAATTGTGTTACTGGCTCAGGTATTTTTTTGAATGTAGGTAAATCTTTAAGAGTTAAAAATAAATTAGATGCAGTTTATACACTTTTAAAAAAGATGCAAAAAGATTTTCTACAAAAATTTTTTCAAACTGATGACATCTATGATATTATTCACACAATTATTGTAAAATGTTTATGTAATTCTACTTATACTCCTTGTCAAGAATATTGTGAACCAGACTATGAAGGTGTATTAAAAGAATCTGGATTACCAGTAAAAAACTTTGAGACAGAAATAAAAAGATTCCAAAAACAAAATAATATTAAAGATTATAGAGAGGCATTTATTAAAAGTGTTAATGCAGCCATTAATAATTTTGATTATAGATTAAATAGAATAAGTTCTAAGGTTCTATTAGACGAGACAATATTTTTTTTAGGAATTAATGCAGGTTACGATACTATCCAATTACCATTAGATCCAAACATTAATGGATATTATACTTTTGAAATTATAGATTTGCGTATTCCTAAAGAATATCTTAATAAAGCTAAAATGAGAGATTATTCGGATTTTATAACTATTAAGAGTAATCCTAATGATAATGAATATAATCAAGAATTTATTCAACAATTTATTAATAAATTTATAGAAGAAGAAATAATTTCTGTTAGAGATCCACTAGATATAAAAAATAATAAAAAAGTTCAAAAGTGTAAAATACTTGATATTTTGCAAAAAATATGCCCATATAATGTACAATTTAATCAAGCTTGGTATAATTTTTATTGTGAAAATGTTCCAATTTCAAAAGAATATAAGTGTTTAGGAATGGGTAAAGATGCTGATCCTAAAAATGAATGTGTGTATAAAGGAGAAAATATATCATGTTAATTTAAATTATTCCAATTTAAATTAAGATAAAATCTGATAAAATATCTTTATCAAAAATATACATCTTTATCCAAGTATTTAAATTTTTTGATATAAAATCAATGTTTATACCGCCTAAAATATCTTCACAAACATAAATAATAAATTGTCTCTCTTCTTCAGTAAATGTTTTCCAATTTTTTTTGATAAAGATAAATAAATTTGTAGTATAAGTTGGAATAAAACCATCATATTTTAAATAAATAAAAATTAATCTTTCAAACCATTTATCATTGTTTTTTTTATAATAAAAAATTCTAGTTTCATTATGCTTTCTATATTTTATTTTATATAAAAAATCTAAAAAGTCGTTTTTAATTTTAAAAAGTTCTTTATCTTTTTGAATAAAATAATCATCATTGTCAAGATCATCTACAATATAAAAATTATACTCATTATTACTTTCAAATAAAATTTTATTAATTCTAGATATATATTGATTAATGATAATAATTTCTTCTGTAGAAAGATTATTATTAAAACCAACCAAATTCCAAATAGATTTTATGTCAATTAAGCAATAACATATATCATCTTTAAAATAATATATTTTACTTCGAATTTCATTCATTAGCATATCTATCTTGCCTATTGACATATTTATTTATTTCATTATTTATTATATTAATTGTAAAATTATAAATGTCTATATTTCCTTTCTCAAACAAATATTTATAATCTCTTAGAATATATATAATATTAATAATTGATTGTGCACTATTAACTTCATTTACATATTTTTTAAAAAATAAATTTAAATTATGAATCTGTTTAGGTGTTAGATTTTTTAAAATTAAAAATAAATCATTTTCATCTTTTAAAATACTTTCAATCTCATTGTACATATTTTATTTAAATGTTTTTATTTTTAAATAACTTCCACTAAAATATCCGAAAATTCCACCTGCTATAATGGTTCCAATACATAAATAAGGATTATATAATAATGTAAGAGAACCTAAACCAGCCCCTAAAAAAGCAGTAGAATAATTTAAAAATTTTGAATTTTCTTTGGCTTCTAAAATTATAGGTTCTGTTAATTTTACATCTTCTTGAACCTTATCAATAATTTCTTCAATAGTATTAACTTTTTCACTCTGATTGTCAATATTTTCTTTTAGTTCTTCAAATAGAAAAAAAACTTCCTTAGTTTCTGCTTCTATTTCTTTAATTTTTTTATTTTTGAGAATATATTTTTCTTGATATTCTTTTCTTAACATTTTATTAAATAAATTTATTTTTTATTAATTAAATGAACTCAATTGTAATTGGTTTTGTATTTGCCAATTTAGTCGCTTTAACCTTTTTAATTTATTCTATTATTAATTATTACAATCAATCAAAAGATCGTCGTACTTCTAGAAAATTTCATGACTATAGTATATTTAGTCTAGTATTTGCATTAATCTTATTTTCAATCATTCTCTATGCTTCTTATAGAATATATGAGTTAAATAAGAGTATTAAAAAAACTGGAGAATTTTTGAAGGTTGCTTTATCTAAAACTGCCTCGGATATTATAAAATCAACTAAAAATTAAATTAAAAAATTCTTCATAAAAATAGTTTGAAATATGATCAAAGATAATTATAATATCTGCAGCGTTTATTAATTTATTTTTTATTCCATATATAAATATTAAAAAAATTAAGTTAAAAGCTGCTTGCCTATTCATTTAATTTAAATTTTAATAATTTAAATTAATAAATTCCTTTCTTATAATAATCATAAAATACTTTATATTCATCATTATTTAAACTTTCAACTTCATCACAAGTTATTTTTCTTATTTTTTGAATTAATGGATGATTAGGAGCAAAAGCAATTGTTCCTTTTTTATTTTTAACATCATAACCTATAACTGACTCATAATGAGTTTCATGAATATTAAATACTATAACTGAAGTTCTATTTTTTATAAGTTCTTCACAACTTTGTCTTACAGGAAATATTTCACCATTTCTACCTTCTCGTAAGATATAAATATCAACATTAAAAAAATTAGTCAATAAACTTAATAATTGTTGATCAAACCAACAACCAACATCTCCAAGTTCGGATGTAAACTCATCTAAAACTTTATCTTCTATTCCTTTTAAGATTAATAATAAGAAATTTTTTAGTTCATCTACATTCACATTACTTACTCGGGATTTTATAAAGTTACTATGTAAGTCAACGTATTTATTTCTAAAATCTTTTAAAGAAAATTTACCATCCACAATCATATTTTCAGGTAAAAGTAATTTTGTTAATAGTTGAGCGTATTCATAATCATTTGAAGAAAAAGATTTGAAACTATTAAAAGTATCTGCAGAAAATATTTCTCCTTGATATCTAATTTGTTTACTTTTAGGATCTAATTTTTTTCTTCGTAAGGCATCTATTGTTTGTCTTAATTTTTCCAAAACTTCGATTAAATAAGTATTACCATTATTGACAAGTGAAAATTTATCTATATCATTATAAAACTCTTGTAAATTCTTTCTGATTACCTTAACATGTTTCTCTTTTTCTCTTACTGTTTTTAATTTTCTATAATCATCATCAATGGCTTCTAAAACAGAATGAAAGAAACAAGAACCTTCAGTAGGAGCATATTGTCTTATTAAAACATAATCTCTAGTATTCAAAGCATTATCAAGTTTTTCTTTTTGGCCTAATCTTGTTAAAATAGACTTACGTTCTAATTTTTTATAAGGTACAATTTCTTGTGCTTTAACTTCTTCTTTTTTAATTACTTTTATTTCAGGTTTTTCTTCTTCTTTTTTAATTATAATTTGTTTACGAATAACAGGTATATTTTCTATTGCTTCTAAAAGTTTATTTTTTTCATCATCTGTGTAAGCATAAACATCTGTAAATAATTTATTTTCTGCTGTTAAATTATTCTGAAAGGTATCAATAACATAACTGGTAATATCCTTATACTTATTTTTCTTATCTTTTATTGGTAAAGTTAATAAAATATTATTTGGTAAAATCTTTCCTTTAATTTCGTATAAATTATCCTTTACTTTATTAAAAAAACCAAAAGAATAATTAGGAAAGACTTTCTTCTGAATACTATTTTTTAATATATATAAATTAGAAGGAGAAGGATCAATCATATCTAGTAAGATATTGATATGATCCAAAGTTTTTAAAGAAGACTCTTTTTTTGGTTCTTCGATTTGTAGTGGTTGTAAATGACTTAATATTTCTTTTTCAGTTATAGGTTCATTAATATCTCTCCAAATTCTATTTACTACATCAAGATAATTGGGATATTCTTTATCATCTCTAACTCGAATTGGATGAAACATATTGTCAGAATAAGAAAATTCAACTATTTTGTTACCGTCACCAATAATTTCAAGTTCTTTTTCAGTTGGTTCAATAAAACCAGAAAAAGGATATTTTTCTGTTCCTTCAAAAATAGCCATTTTTCTATTAGGCACAAGATACATTAACTTAAATTTATCATTATCTTTTTCTACATAAAAATCTATAGTGTTAATAGGTTTATATTTATAAGTTTTTCTATTATAATATCCTTGATTTTTAGGATAAAAGATAACTCCATCAATATTTTTATAATTTTTAAATTTTAATAAACCTTTCAAAACATCTTGTTCAGTCTCATTCTTTTTATATGGGAATTTTTGAGCATAACTCATTCTATTTAAAAATGTTTCATTAATTAAACTCTTTCTATTAACATATAATACATCAAATACAATGATATCATCTCCAATCTTTTCAACGTCAAGAATACTATCATTTAAAGAATTATTTAAATTTGTATCATATTTCAGTATTTGTTTATTATTTAAAAGATAAGCATTACCATCTTTGACGAAAAGAAAATATCTAACTCCGTCTAACTTTGGATTTACAACAAAATCTGTTTTCAAATTAGGAAGTTCTTCTCTAATCAAATTTTCTGGTTTGTTAAATTTTAATAAAATAGTTTTTGATTCAGGTCTTTGTGAAAAAATAGAATTAAATTGTTTTACAATATCCAATCTTTCTAAATATGGTAAAATATATTTAGTCGATGATAAAAGACTATAAATGAAAGAAAAACTTTTAATAAAATTTTCATAAGAAATATCTCTGTTAAGATATTCTAATTCAATATCATAAAATTTTTCATCTATAATAGATAAATCAATCTTATAATCATTTGATTTATGTGTGAATGTAAAACGATGTTTTTCACAACTATTAATAATTGCTTCACCATCAGGAACATCTTCAACCATTTTATCAACTGATAAAGCTAATCTACAAACAAATTCACTATAATCAATATCTATTTTTTCTAATTTATATTTTAAAATGTTTTCAATTCTATTATCAGCACAAACTAGTTGTTTATATTTATGAGTATATCTAACTACTTGGAAAGTTTCTTCTTTTAAAGTATAATCATCATTAACATTTAATGTTCTTAAAATTTTAAAGAATAAGCTTTTATTGATACCTGCATGAAAACCTTTTTCAAATTTTCCGAATCTAAATTCAAGTTCTGTATCTTTTTGTCTTTTAAACTTATCAATCATACTTCTAATAATCCCTTCAAATTTTTTGTCTATTTGAACTTCCATTCTTCTTATTTATTAATAATGTAAATATTATTTTTTATATATTTATTTCTAAATAAATGAAATCAATTAAGAAAAAAAGTGTTAGAGTTAGAAGAAGTCCTAAAAAGAGTATCAAAAAATCTCAAAAATTAAAATTAGTTTCAATTAAAAAATCTACAAGACCTGAAAAGAAATACATGGCAACTTTTAATGATGGAACTGTGACTCACTTCGGAGCTGCTGGAATGCAAAATTACGGTGGGGTTGGTAAAGAAAGACATTTATCAAAAGAGAGAAAAAAAAGATATTTATCCAGGCACAGAAAAAGAGAAAATTGGAATGATCCTAAAAGTGCAGGAGCTTTATCAAGATGGATTTTATGGAATAAAGAAAGTTTAAGAGCTTCTATTACAGATTATAAAAAAAGGTTTAATTTATAATCTAAAAAGGATGACTAGATAAAGACAATTTCTAAAATGGAAATAAAAATTAATAAAGCGAAAGAAGTACACAATAATAAATATGATTATTCCAAAGTTAAATTTGAGAAAATGATTGAAAAAGTTATTATTATATGTCCAGATCATGGAGAATTTATACAAACTATGCATAAACATCTTCAAGGAGATGGATGTCGTAAATGTGGAACATTAAAAAGAGCAACATCAAAGATTAATGAAGCAAAAAAAACTTTTATTGAAAAAGCATTTAATATACACAAGAATTTATATGATTATTCATTGGTTGAATATAGAAATGCAAAAACAAATATAAAAATAATTTGTAAAATACATGGAGAATTTGAAATTACACCAAATAAACATTTATCTGGTGGAGGATGTCAAAAATGTGGAAGACAAATAATATCAAAAAAATTGATGTATCCTTTAAATAAATACTTAGAAGAAGTGAATGAAATATATGATAATAAATATGATTATTCAAAAGTAAAATGGGAAGGAACTGATAAAAAAATAATAATAATTTGTCCAGAACATAATATTGAATTTACCACTCTTGCAAAGGATCATAGAGATAAAAGAATAGAATGTAGAGAATGTAAAATATATAAACCAATTTATAATCAACTCACAAATGAAGAATTTATAAATAAGTCTAAACTTATATGGGGTGATAAATATGATTATTCTAAAACTAATTATATTAATATGAATCAAAAAGTAATAATTATTTGTAAAATACACGGTGAATTTTTACAATATCCTTCTAATCATTATAGATATAATTGTTTAAGGTGTTCAGCAACTTTGAAAAATTTACCAAAATTAACACTTGCCAAAGAATCATTTATTGATAAAGCAAATAAAATTCATAACTTTAAATATACTTATGAAAAATCATTATATATTAACGCGTTTACAAAGTTAATAGTTACTTGTAATAAACATGGAGATTTTGAAGTAACTCCAAATAATCATTTAAGAGAAAGAGGATGCTTTAAATGTAAAAATAAAGGATATTCAAAAGTAAGTTTAGAATGGTTGAAATTTTGTGAAGTAAAATATAATTGTAAAATTCAAAATGCAATAACTATTGAAGGTGAATATAACATTCCAAATACATCTTTAAGAGTTGATGGATATTGTGCTAAAACAAACACTATATTTGAATTTTATGGGGATTTTTATCACGGAAATCCCGAAGTTTTTGATCCAAAAGATTGGAATCCGATATCTGAAAAAATTTATGATGATTTATATCATAAAACCTTAAATAGAGAAAAATATTTAACAAGTTTAAATTATAATATAATTTCAATTTGGGAGAATGATTGGGAAAAATTTAAAAAGTTAATTAAAAAAATACAAAAAAGATTTAAAAAAAATATTTTACAAAACATAAAAATCCTGAACGAAAAGAAAGGTACATAAATAGACACAGAAAGAGGGAAAATTGGAAAGATCCAAAAACAGCCGGAGCTTTATCTCTTTATGTCCTTTGGAACAAACCTACTTTAAGAGCTTCAATAGCAAATTACAAAAGAAGATTTAAGTTATAAAAATTTTTAAAATTTTATATTTAATAATAAATAAATGAATCACTTAATTATGTCAATAATTTTTATACTATTAACAATATTTTTATTTACTTATAAATCTAGTATGAAAAAAGTTCCTGAGTTAAAACCAGGACAATATGTAAGCATGCCTTTTGAACAAATGAAAAAATATACTGATGAAAGAATTGAATATATTAAAAAAAATAAAAATCTCTTGAATCCTTACAACAAGGATAAATTTGACATGATTACAAATTCTGTTAAAAATGCTCAAGATTTGGATACCTATGTCAGAGCATTAATAACACTTCCTTCTTTTGAAGTTGGTTATTATCCTTTATTACCATTAGATAAACAACCCGATGATTATATGTTGTTTCAATATGAACAAGGTTTTAGAGGTTGGTATTGGGTATATGGAACATTTTTACAAGAAAATGGAAAAACTGGTTGTTATTTTGCTTACATAATTCGAGTTGATTTACTTCCACCTGATTTAAGAAATAAATTAAATATTCCTTTAGGATCTTCAAGTTATTATATGATATCGACCGGAGCAAGTGTAGATGGAGATTGGAAATATTCTAAAAATTATGTTTTACCTGGAATATATAGTGTAATTGATAAAAATAATTTTAAATTTGAAGTTAACACACATGATATTAAATTAGAATTAAGCGGCTCTGGAGATAATTTTCAAATTAGTTCAACATTTAATAATTATGATATTCAATCACAACAACATTTAAATAAATTTACTAGTTTTACTGGAAATATGTCTATGAAAAGACCAGGATTTTTTAATGGAAAAAATGGATGTATGCCTTGTATAGATGGAGCAGGAACCTTGTATTTTTCCAAAACTTATGGTACTACCAACGCAGTTATTAATTTAAATGAAAATGAATATGAATTTGTCGAAGGACAATGTTGGATTGATAGACAGTGGATGAATGAATATTCAAACAGTGCTTTTATTAACGCATTACAAGGTGTTAAAAGAACATTTTCAAATGTAGATACTGGTTTACCTAAATATTTATGGATGCCTTTAATAATTAAACCTGACTTACAATATATGCCATATCTAGTTACTAATGAACCATTAGTAAAAGGTAAAAAATATAAAGGAACTTATATTACATATGGACCCGATAATATTCCTAAATACAATCAATCATTTGATTTAGAATTTTTAGAATTTGTAAATATGTTTGGTGAAAATTGGCCAACTAAAATATATTTATATATTGATAATGGATATATTTTAGACACGACTCCTTTTGGAATTACAGTAACTCCTGAAAATTCATCTGGAACTATTCATTGGGATGGCTCTGCAATTGTATATGACTCAAAATATAATATGGTTGGAACAGGATTTTTAGAAGCGAATAAAATCCAAGATAGCAATATTAGAAATTTGCAAACTTTGCATTCTATTGGTTTAGAACCTAAAAGTAATATTAAATTTTTTACAGATAAATTAAAATTTTCTCAATCATGGTTGGCATTTTTATATTTCTTTTTAATATTTTTATTCATCTTATTATTTATTTATCATTTATTCAAGTTCTTTTTCCATAAAAAATAAATTTTTATTTTTAAAATAAAAATTTAAAAAAAACCGCAGCATCCTCTCTTTCTTTTTCTTGAATTTTTTGGTTTATCAAATTCCATATTATTCCATTCATCAATAGTCCATTTATTGGACATACTTTTATTGCATCTTGAACATATAGGAATTAAATTATTAATATCGGTTTTACCATATTTAGATCTTGGAATATTATGACCTGATTCAAAGTTAAACACATCTATTGTATTTTTACACCAGTTGATATAACATTTATGTTCGAAAACAGGTCCAAAATATTTCAACCAAACTTGTTCTCTTAATGCTTTTGGAATATTTTTATTCATCTTAAATATAAATTTAAACCTTTAAACAATATTATATTTTTCATAATTATAAACAGGATATTCAAAATCTTTAATAAAATTACAATACTTTTTAACATAATTTTCAAAAGTCAATAATTTAAAATATTTATAATTAGTTCTATACCATTTATTTTTAAATTTATAAAATTCACTATATCCATCAATACAAATAATTACATTAAAATAATCAGGAATTATAATGCGAAACTTATCCATATTTTTATTCCTTCCAAATGGAAAATATAACCAAGGCATTCTTAATTTTTATTTTTTTATTTAAAATTGATTTAAATAAAAGTTCTTTAAATTATATATAATGAGTAAACTGGCAAAAAAGGAAAAAAAGGATATTACTAAAGATAAAAATTTTGAAAATATTGAAGTATCAACTAAGACTATTATTGCTATTACTAATTGGAACTTAAATATTGATAGAATATTTGATATCCTTCCTACAACAAATTATATCGTTGTTCCAAAGAAGAGAGGTAGAAAGAAAAAAGAAGAAAAAGAAGACCCTAATGGAATCTTAGAAGATGGATCTATTATCACAATTAAATATAAAGACCGTTTGAAAGGTGTAGATTTAAAAAATAAGAAAACAAAGACAAAATGCGGATCTTTTAGAAATAGTATAACAGTTGTTATGATTATTAATAATAAAAAGATTAACTTTAAAATTAGTAAGAATGGTAAGTTTCAATTGACTGGATGTAAAAATGATGATTATGCTGAAAAATGTGTAAAATTTATTTGGAATTATATTCAAGAAAGAGAAGATAAAAATGATATCATTGATATTAATTCAACACCTGAGATTACTTTTATGACTGTAATGACAAATATTGATTTTAATGTTGGTTTCACTATCAATAGGGAAAATTTAGATAAGTATATCAATAGTAATACAGACTATAATAGTCTTTTAGAAACTTCTTTTGGATATACTGGAGTCAATATTAAAATTCCAATGATTCGTCCTCCTGACATGATTCTTAAAAAATTAATTTGGAAAAATAATAATTGGGAACAAGATAAAATTTCTTATACTGACTATTTAAATAAATTAGAAGAGAAAGAAAGATTTAAAGAAGTAAATAAAAATCGTTATAATACTTTCTTAGTATTTCATAGTGGTAATGTGATTATGTCAAGTATGCATATTGATTACATGAAAGATACATTTACTAAGTTTGTTAATATTATTAAAGAATGTCGTCCTCATATTGAAGAGAAAATTGAATCATAAACTTTTTAATTATTTAAAATTAAAAAGTTATAATTTATTTACAAAATTATGAATATATATTTAATTAATCATTTAATTTAATCTTTCTTTTTTCCTCTTCCTTTCTTGGGTTTCTCTTCCTGGACTTGTTTTTTACCTTTTCTTCCTTTCTTAGGTTTTTCTTCCTCAACTTCTTCAGGTTCTTCCTCAACTTCTTCAGGTTCTTCCTCAACTTCTTCAGGTTCTTCCTCAACTTCTTCAGGTTCTTCCTCAACTTCTTCAGGTTCTTCCTCAACTTCTTCTACTTCTTCAACTTGTTTTTTACCTCTTCTTTGTTTCTTAGGTTTCTCTTCTTCCTCAACTTCTTCAACTTTCTTTTTACCCTTTCTTTGTTTTTTAGGTTTTTCTTCATTTTCATCTTCAGATTGTCCTTTCAATTCAGCATTCATATCCTTTGATCTTTGATTGTATTCATCTTTCTCTTCTTGAGAAAGTTCTCTCCATTGTCTTCCAAGTTCTTTTGTAATTTCTGTGGCTTTCATTTCAGGATTCTCGGTCTTCACTTCTTCTCTCTTGTCTCCGCAAAAGATGATGTATCCAGAGGGTGCTCTTTTAGCTTTTGATTTTTTCTTATCCTTCTTCTCAAAACCTTCACTAGGAACATATTCATTCATCTCTCCTTCATATCTCTCTTTATCTTTATTAGCTTCATCAACGTATTTCTTTTTTTGTTTATCATTCAAAGCCTTCCACATTTCTCCAAGCTTTGACAAAATATCTTTGGCTTTTATATCAGGATTTTTCTTTTTGATTTCATCTCTCTTGGCTCCACAAAAGATGATGTATGATGATTTAGGTCTTTTAGGCGCAGCAGGATCTTTTTCTTTTTTGTTTTTTGTTGAAGACTCTTTGGGGACTAATTTTTTAATTGAGTCTTGTTTTAAGAAATTGACAAGAAGTTCATCTTGAGACATCTCATTATCATTCAAAGGACTCTCAAAATCAACTCCAATTTCATTAGACACATATTCAACAAACATAGTTAATAATTCCATCATATTCTTATTCATTTTATTCATTTTATTCATTTTACCACTCATTTCCACCGATGTTTCCTGTATTTTTGATAAAAAAACTCAATTTTATATAGGTCTCAATTGATTATTTATTTACAATTATTGGAGCTTTCAATCGATTAAGAAACTTATTATTATTATTTTTTAAACCTGTTATTTCAACTACTTTATCACCTATAAATGTTAATCTATCATCCTCTGTAGTATCTGTTCCATCATTATTTTCATCATCATAAACAGCATTGTCAAAATATCTATCTGAACATTCTTGATATATCTCTCTGGTTCTTTGTCTTACAGGTTCATTTATAAGTTGAATTAAATGATGTCCATTTATATCCTTCTGAATCTTTCCATTCTCATCTACATAAATAAAATGGTTTCTGGAAGCATCTGTGCATCTATAAAGAAATTTTTTGTCGGTAGTAACAAGAATATTTTCAACAAAAAAATCAGCCAGTCCTTCTTGCCCTCTCATAAGGTGTTTTTCTTCAAATTTGTCTTTCATAACCTTCATAATCTTATCTTCAGTTAGATTAAAAGGAACCATATTTAAAGTTCTATTATCAATCATTTTATTATTACTGTTGTTATTAAGGTTATGATTGATTGTGCTTGGTTTATCAATGGTTAGAGAGGCTAATTCTTTAATCTGATTCTGAAGATCTTTGATTTGTTGTTCAGCTTTTAGTAATTGTTCATCATATTGTTCTTTAATTTTTTCGATAGATTCATTTTTTAAATTTAGTTCAGTTTTTAATTTTTCTATTTCTAAATTTTTTTCTAAAAAGACACTTTTATTTATACATTTATTATAATGATTTTCAAGATTATGTTTAGAAGTTAAAATTTTAAAACAATATTGACATTTGTATTTTTCATTTATTTGACTCCTTAAATCCAAACAATATTTTGTAGTATTTTGATGATTTTTTAAAATTCCTCTAGTCTTAAATATTTTTTTACAAAATTCACATTCCATTTATTAATATTATAATATTTTTATTTTTTTATAAAAAAATAAAAATGTTTTTTATTTTTTTCAGAAATTTTCAGAAATTTTCAGAAATTTTCAGAAAAAAACATAAAAATTCAGAAAAAATATGAAAAAAAATCATTATACATATCCTGAACAAGAGTTTAAAAATAACAATAATTTTTAAACTGAAAAAGATATTGTAAAGTTATCCACACACATTTTGTTCGTTTTTGTGTGTGTGTTGGACAGTTCCTAACACAGAAAAATAAACTTTTTTATAATTAAATAATTCTAAAAATTATTTAATTATTAAGATTTAGAATTGAACAATTTTTTTTAATAAATTTTAATAAAAATAAAAAATTATATGTATACATTTTCAGTTTATTAACATTTAATTATTAATTTTAATAATTAAATGACAATCTTTTTATATGGATCATCAAATACAATTAATGGACTTTGATAGATACAGAAATTTACAACATTCAAAACATTCAAATAACACCTATTAAAAAACATTCAAATTTTTATTTATCTTTTGATGAGGGAAAAATTTTTGTTTGTGGTGAAGGACATTTTTATTGGATGGCACTTTGTGAAGAGAAAGAAGATTATTTAGTTGGTTATTAGAAAGGGATGTTTCTTCTTTGAACATACATTTGAACAGTTTCATGAGGATGAAGGAAATGACAATTGTTAGAATATCTACATCTACTTCCATGACTACAATCTCTAGGAAGAAGTTCATGCACATTATGAGCAAACAAACAAGTATCAGCATATTTACAAAATCCATACATACTAATATTTCTACATACAATAGGAGAAGTGTGAATGGGTTGGAGGGGGGGTTGTATAGGTTGAGTAGTTTGGATAGGTTGCTTTTTATCCTTTTTATAAGACACAAATTCAAAGTTTTCTTCAATCTCTTTCTCAATTTTCTTTTCCTCAACTTTCTCAATCTTCTTTTCCTCAACTTTCTCTTCCACCTTCTCAATCACCTTCTCAACAGGAGTTTTCACATTCCAAGTCACAGTGCTCACTTTTACTTCTGTCTTCTTCTCAATCTTAGGTTGTTCAACCTTCTTCACAATCTTCAATCCTTGTCTAGAAGCACATTGTTCAATAGTTTCATTGGGATGAATGTAAGGACAAGTATCGATAAACTTACAACTAGATGAGAAGACACACTTGACAGGATTGAATTCTTCCAAAGAGTGAGCAAAGTTGCACACAGCTCTAAAACAAGAACCTTTCTCCAACAAGATATTACACAACTTGCTTTTCTTGTTGTTGTTAATAATCTTTTTCATCTCTTCAGTATTTGAAAGAATGGAGAAGGCTTCAGTTCTAATCTCTTCTTGGGACTCAACAACTTGAACATCATGAGAATGATGATGATGATGCTCACAAGGCTTGGAAGATTCTTCTTGAATGATTTCTTTCATATTTACTTTTTGGTTTTGAAGTCTATTCCAAGTATAAGAAGAGATAGAGGATTTGGATTCTTTCCAAGCATCAACAGTAGAAATTGTTTTGGTGGAAGAAGGAGCAGGCAAGACACGAGTAGACATATCAGACACAGGAGCATTGATATTGAGTCTTTTCAAGAAAGATTGCTTGTCCTCTTTGGGATGGAGATGAGGACAAGGTCTAGTCTTGTCGTGAATATATTTACAACTACTCTTGAAGACACAAAGACTAGGAACAAGTTCTTCAACAGTATGAGCAAACTTACAATCTTTTCCGTATTTACAAGTGAAACCTTTGTTAGTGACTGATCTACAGAAGGTGCTCTTAACCAAAGAGGTTTTGAGGTTATCAACATCCTTCAACAAATCAAAGGCTTCTTTTCTTTCTTCATTTTCGGGTTCACTCACTTCCACCTCTTTCTTAATATTTTTCTTGTATTCACGATCATAGTTATTAAAGACCCAGTTCCATCTTTTACCCTTTTTATCTTCTTTCTCTTTTTGTTCTTGTGCTATCTTTTGTCTCTGTTTCTTTTCTCTGTTCATCTCATTCTTCTTTTTCATTTCTTTTTCAATCTCAATTCTTCTTTGTTCAGCATATTTCTCTTCTTCTTCAGTCATTTGCTTGGGTGTATTATAGTCGATAATAATTTCTTCTTCTTTCTCTTCAGCATCTTCTTCAGTCTTAATTTCTTCAACTACTTCTTCTTCTTTCATGAGACTCTTCTTGAGAATCTCTTTTTCTTCATTAGAAAGCTCAAGAAGGACAGGAGTATTTTCAGATTTTTTATTTTTGTTTTCTTTTTTCTCTTTTTTCTCTTTTTTGGTCTTCATGATGATAGGAACGATCATACCAATAGGCATAACAGGCACATCAATTTGTTTGATAATAGGCATAACAGGCACATCAAGTTCATCAATCTTTTTCTTTTGTTTTTTGATAGTGGGATAATAACATTGAATGAGCATGTCAACTTCATCATCCTCATTAGATTCATTATTATTCCATTCATGACTTTTGACGTTATAGGTATCAACGGTTTCAAATTTCTCCACCACTTTTTTCAGTTCATCCATCACCAGAGGGTAATGTTTTTTTGCCATTTTTTCTGTTTTTTGTAATTTGTAGTTGACTGCAGTCTCGAGAACTCGTTGGGAAGGTAAGTCAAAGACGAGATGTTGTTTGAAGGATTGTAACCATTCATCATACAATTGTTCACAATCCATTCCGTCGATGAGTTTACGAAGTTCTTCGATAGACATACACTTAATGTTTGTAGGTTCCTCGAAACTAGAAAAGTACTCAGTTTCGAGATCGTTAGGAGATTTGGGAGCAGGGCGCAGAAACATAATGATAGCACCGCTTTTAGTCTTGAGAGCCAGAGAGAGATCCATATTCTTAATATTCGCAACGGGATAAGTCATATTCTTATTCATGGGATATTCCATATTTGTATTCATCTTATCCACGCTAATTCCTGTATTTTTGACTGAAAAAATCAATTTTATTTAGCAGAAAAGAAGGGAAAATTCAATTTAAAAAGGAATTTATAAAATATATAAGATATAAGATGAATCCCTTTTTACTTATCTATTATAACATGATGAATGTTATCTTTCATTTAATTGATGGTTTATATTCTTGGAGATGTCATACGAGAGATAGAATGTTTTGTAACTGTAATTGTCTTCCCCCACAAGATGATTTAGAAATTCCTCCTGAGCCTGTGTTTGATGAATCCTTTTCTGACTCTCCTGACGCTTCTCCTGTTGTCTCTCCTGACTCCTCTCCTGACTCCTCTCCTGACGCTTCTCCTGATGTCTCTCCTGACTCCTCTCATGATGTTTCTCCTGACGCCTCTCCTGACTCCTCTCCTGACTCCTCTCATGATGTTTCTCCTGACGCCTCTCCTGACGCCTCTCCTGACGCCTCTCCTGACTCCTCTCATGATGTTTCTCCTGACGCCTCTCCTGACGCCTCTCCTGACTCCTCTCCTGACTCCTCTCCTGACGCCTCTCTCATTAAATCTTTTGTTGAAACACCCTCTATTCGTTTAAGAAACAATGGTATTTGTATGAAACAATCAATGACTGATGATAGTTTATTAGAAAATCATTTCCATTCTGCAACCAAAAAAAGAAGACTTTCAAATTAAAAATTTATTTATAAACATAAAAATGATGAAATGTAATTAAAAATTTAATTATTAAAATAAATGTCTTCAAGTATCAAAGAATTATCATATAACTTTTTTCAAAATTTGAACACAAAGTTAAATACTTTCAATCACCTTAAAGAAAAGAATATGACCTATTTTGAACATTTCTTTCAATCACTAAATCTTGCTAAAATGAGTTTACTTGCTACTATAATTTTTATTATTCATGCAATTTATCCTGATATCTTGATTGAAACTGGTTCTAAAATTCTAAAAGATAATTTGACTAAAATTCAAAAATGATTTTTTAATAAAAATTTTTAAAAAATTAAAGAATGAGAAATATACGTCAAGACTTTTATAATTTAACTAATTATTTAAACATGAATTTGCATCAAGAATTTGAATATTATTTACAAAAATTATTAACTTACACTACAGGAAGACATGATATTAATGATATTTATAAAGTAGAAGATGAAGTAGAGATTAATGACAAAGGAGAAGTTGTAAATATTCCCCCACTAATCTTAAATACAATTATCCAAAAGAAATTTGATTTTTTAAAAGTGTTATTAAAATACGGACATCCTAAAAATCTTCTTTTCGATGTTTATACAGATACATCTATTCTTCATTTTTTAATTGATAGTTTAAAAGATGATGAAGCTAAAAATATTGAAATATTTTTTACACCAAATGAAATACAGTTTGCGGTTGAAATTTTTGATGATACTCCAAACAGCTTTATTTTATCTAGAAAAAATAAACATAATGTAGATGCCATCACTCATGCGTACAACAATCAAAAAACAAAAATCGCTTCTATTTTACAAAAATTTATTTAAAGATAGAAACATTAATATATAATCAAAGATGAAATTGAAAGTGTTTTTACATTCTGAATTAGCTAAATTACCTAAGAGAGCAGATGAAGGTGCTGCTGGTTATGATTTAACATCTATTGAAAATATTTCTATTCCCCCTAGAAGTCGTTCCTTAATTTCTACAGGATTATCTATTCAATTACCTATGTATTCTTATGGACGTATTGCTCCTCGTTCAGGTCTATCAGTAAAAGGCTTGGATGTTGGAGCCGGCGTGATAGACGAATCATTCAGGGGTATTATTAAGGTTTTATTAATCAATAATAATGATACAGCTTTTCAAGTTTCTGAAGGTGATCGTATTGCACAATTATTAGTTGAACCTATTTATTATCCTGATTTGGAAACCGTCTCATCACTTGAAGATTTATCTTCAACTACTAGAGGAGATGGAGGTTTTGGATCTACTGGTGTAAATTAAAATTATTTTAAATTGAAATTAAAGATTTCAATTTAAGTTTAAATAAGAGATGCAAAAAGTTTTAGTTACCGGTGGTTTAGGATATATAGGAAGTCATACTGTTGTTCAATTATTAAATTATGGTTTTGATGTTATAGTTTATGATAACTTATCAAACTCTAAATTAGAAGTATTTGATAAAATTCAACAAATTACTAATAATGAATTCAAAATGTATATTGGAGATTTATTAAATGTTAATAGATTGGAGGAAATTTTTAAAAAAGAAAGAATAGATTTTGTAATTCATTTTGCTGGTTTAAAATCTGTAAAAGAATCTATTGAGAAACCACTTCTATATTATGATAATAATGTTAAAGCCACATTAAATCTTTTGAATATGATGGATAAATATAATATCAAAAAACTAATCTTTTCATCATCAGCGACAGTTTACGGAAATTCAGGAAAATGTCCTATTAAAGAAACTGATAAAACTGGTTCAAATATTGTTTCAGTTTATGGAAAAACAAAGTTTATTATAGAAGAAATGTTAAAAGATTTAGTAGGATGGTCAATTGTTATTTTGCGTTATTTTAATCCAATTGGATGTCATCCAAGTGGAATTTTGGGAGAAAATCCAAATAATATTCCCAATAATCTTTTTCCATACATCCTAAAAGTTGCATCTGGGGAAATAAAAGAACTTCAAATATTTGGAAATGATTATCCAACAAAAGATGGAACTTGTATAAGAGATTTTATTCATGTAGAAGATTTAGCCACAGCTCATATTCTTTCAATGAAAAAATTAAATGAAAAAAAGGTTTATATTTACAATGTTGGAACAGGTATTGGATATTCAGTTTTAGATATAATTAATACTTTTGAAAATGTAAATGAGATTAGTTTAAATAAAAAATTTGTGGAAAGAAGAGAAGGAGATATCGCCATCCTTTATTCAGATCCCACAAAAATAAAGAATGAATTAGGATGGACTCCTAAAAAAAATATTATAGATATGTGTAAAGATGGTTATAATTATATTAAAGAAAAAGAACAGGATATTGAGGAAGATTTTATTTTGGATGAAACATTTATTTCAGAGTTGCTGGAAGATTCTTCTATTTTAGAGACTATTGAAGAAGAGAGCAAGGATTATAATTCTTCTTCAGAATAAAAAATTATTATTAAATAAATGACAAATTACGATAAGATAGCAGTAATTATAGGAGTTATTACATTACTCGTTACAATTACTATCTTTATTTTTCAACAATATTACTCTAATGTTCAAGAGAAAAAGTTGGAAAAGTTAATTGTTGATACCGCTATGAACAAACAAATTTTAACAAGTTTAAAAATGTAAAAAAAATTATAATTAATAAATGGAGAATTATTCTAAATGTTTATTAAATGAAATTCAATATTTAATGCCAACCAATCATAATTGTCTTTGGGTTGAACATCCAACTAAGAAAAAAGAAATTGGTGCTGGAGAAGATGCAGTTATTTTTCAAATATGTTGTTTACAAAATAAAAATTTATCTTGTGAATATGTTGTAAAAGTTCAAGAAAGTAGAAGAAATAAAATTTTTCAAAAAGAAGTGGATATGCATATCTCCTTTGCTAATCTTGGAATTGGTATTCCTATCATCGACGCTTTTATGTGTGATGAACATGGTTCTTTTTTGGTTATGGAAAAAAGAGAGTTTACACCTGAACAATATGTCAAATTTTTAATTGAAAATGGAAAAGATAAAGCTTTTATTTTACAACAAATTGAAAATTTAAAAAATGAAGCTTTAAGAATAGTTAAAATTGGTTTTGAAAATGGACTAAATCATAATGATTTACACGCCAATAATATCATGTTAAATTCCAGACCTGATTTTACATTTACTGGTTTGACTTTAATTGATTTTGGAAAATCAAAAAGAGAACAATTAACTAGAAGAGAAATTGATGATGAATTGATGGATTTTGCTTTAAGTTTCGACAGATTAAAGAATTTATTACAAGAAAAACCAAAAACTAGATCACCACCTCAAGTTAAAAAAAGAAAAGAAAAGAAAGCCTATACTGAATTTGCACCTAGAACTAGAGGAATGTTTGACAATGAAGAAAAAAAAGAAATAGCCACACCTAAAAAAGGTAAAGGTTTAGTTTTTGATGACTTTCCAAGTTTCACTAGTCCTAAAAAGAAAGGAGGAAGTAAATTTGATGATGAAGATTTTGGAACACCTCAAAAAAAGAGAGGATTGAAGTTTGACGAATTATAAGAACAATTTAAAATTTTTATTTTAAATTGTTAAATTTTTAATTAGAAGGAATCACACATTGTACCAAATCAAAAAAGATTTTATTTTGATACACTGAAGCGTCAATTAATAGATTAAAAAGACATGTTAAATCTTTATTACAATCGTCAATTCTTTTAACTAATTTACGACAATCTTTATTTAATAAACATTTGAACTTTTCCTTACCACATCCAAGTGTTTGGAATTGTTTGTGAAAATTAGTTTCAATTTCAATAGAATTCATCTTTTTCCCACAATTAGTAGGAAAATCACATAAAACACGATTTCCATAATATTCTTTACATTTACCCATACCACACCATTCTTTTCCAAAATGATCTCCTCTATAAAACCATCCTTCTTTTTTACAAACAGGTCCTGTACAGGCAGAATAAAGTTTACCTTCAGTTTCATAATTTTGAACTGAAAAAGAAGCAGGTTTATAGTTAGGGTTATTCCATCTCTTACATTCATATTTTTCTTTACTTAACCAGTTTACTGCTTCTTTTTCATCCATGTCTTTGTAAAAAGGAGAACAATAATAATGATATCTTGGTTTTTGACTAAAAAATTCTTTTCCAAGAAATTTACGACAATCAAAACAAAATTTATTTACTCTATTTGTACATATTTCAATATAAAAATACTGATTACATTCACTACCAGGACCCCAAGGAGATTCATATTTTTGAAGTGAAACTTGTTTTAAATCAAAACTTTCTTCATCATGATGACAAATATCATCAATATAGTTAGCAATCATACAAAATCCATTCTTATCTTCATGTCCACAAATAGTAGAAATGAAATTATCTACTTGACAAACATCATCAATAAGCTTCGATTCATTTTCAAGTTCTCCAATTTCAGTCATAAATTCTTCATTAATTTCAGTCTGAGGAAGATATAATGTACAATTCCATTTATCAACGGGATAATTTTCAAGAACTCCTAAATTATTATGAAAAAGGGGAACACAAACAGGTTCTAATAAAGATTTTTGAGGAATAAGATGTTCACAGTTATAACAGTTTTCGACAACTTTAGAAAGACATAATTCATTCATATTCGTATTTTGACATCCAAAAAGAGATGCATTAGACAATAATCCAAAAGTGGATAATAAAAAGAAAAGAATCTTCATTTTATTATAGATTAAATTTTTTAAATTTAATTTTGAAAAATTTAAATTAAATTTATATTTTTTAAAATAGATGACAGATTATGTTAAAGATATAAAAAATTGTATAAAAAAAACTTTGAATACAGATAAAAATATTTTTCATTCATTAAATGATTTATTTAAAAGTTATTTTGAGAAACCTGCTCATAATATTCAAGAAATTAAAGGGAGAACAACTAAAATGAAAGGAGATATTTTTGAAACTTTTTGTAAACTTTATTTAGAAGAGAGCGGGTATCAAGTTTGGTTTGCTAAAGATTTAGAAGAAGAAAAGATGAAAGAATTTGGGTTAACTAAAAAAGATTATGGAATCGATTTAATAGCTTCGAAAAATAATTTTTACTATGCAGTTCAATGTAAATATAGAAAACCTACATTAAATTCTTTAAGACAAACAGTACATAGAATTACTTGGAAAGATATTTCAACTTTTTTAGCTTTATCACATAGAACTGGACCTAAAGAAGGATGGAAAAAACATATTATTATGACTAATGCAGATTATGTTTGCTGGAAAGGAAAAAAAGGAACAAAAGATTTTACTATAGCCAAGAAAACATTTGAGAATCTTAAAAGAGAATTTTGGTGTAAAATTGTAGGATATTCAGAAGGACAAAAATTAAATGAAGAAAAAGAAGAAAAAAAAGATATTAGAGAACTTAGACAAAAATGGCTGGATAATTTAAAATTTTAATTAAAATTTAATTTAAATAAAAAGAAAGATGTCATATCAAACTAGAAATTTTAACACTCAACAAAGTGGTAATACAAAACCTATTTGGAGTGCAGCTGGTATTCGTCAAATGCCTATTGATCCTTTTATTGATGGCAAAGTAAGTAATGGAAGTGTTCTTTATTGGGATAGAACTAATCAATACTGGACAGTTACTGATAAAAATGTAAAACGATTAACTTGTTACGGACAATATCTTATCTGGGATGGTACTACTTGGATTATTGTAGGTGATCAAAATGTAAAATTAGGGTGTGAATCAGGTAAAATTAGTCAGGGATTGCAGTCAGTTGCTATTGGATTATTAGCTGGAGAATTAAATCAAGGTCAAAGGTCAGTAGCCTTAGGTGTAAATGCTGCTCAATATAATCAACAAGGAAATGCTGTTGCTATAGGTGATTTTGCTGGTCAATCTGGTCAAGGAAATAGAGCTATTGCAATAGGTAGATTGGCTGGTGCTATAAGCCAAAAAGATCGTTCAATAGCGATTGGAAACGATGCAGGTTCAAATCAACAAGGTGTTGACTGTATAAGTATAGGACATTGTGCTGGTAGAGAAATTCAAAAAGATTATTCTATAGCTATTGGAAGTTTTGCTGGAGATTATAATTTAGGCACAGGTTCAGTCGCAATAGGTGTAAATGCAGGATTTCAGGATAATGGTAAAAGCACTGTCTCAATAGGAGACAGTGCTGGAACATATTTTAAAAAAGATTATGCTATTTCAATAGGTTATTTATCAGGACAAAACAATCAAGGAACTAATTCTATTGCCATAGGTCCTCAAGCTGGATTGACAAATCAACATGCAAACACGATTATTCTAAATGCCACAGGAGGTGCTTTGAATAGTAATAAAACCGGAGCACTATTTGTTAATCCTGTAGCTTCTAGAGGATCAATTACAACAGAACAAGCTTTATATTATGACAGTACTAATAGTGAAATTTTTAGAGCACCAGTCCAAGGACCTACAGGACCTATAGGACCTACAGGTCCAAATTTTTTAACTAGTGGAACTGCTTATAGTGATTATCTTTATTGGAATACCTCAACCTCTCAATGGACACCTGATAGTAAAAGAGTTCATCTTGGATTTGAATCTGGTTTAACTAATCAAGCAAGTTTTACAGTGGCAATTGGTGTTCAAGCAGGTTATACACAACAATCAGTAGGAGCTGTTGCCATAGGAGATGTAGCTGGAGTAATTAATCAAGGAAGTAATTCGGTTGCCATAGGATATCAAGCTGGTACCAATCTACAAAAATCTGTTGCTATTGCAATAGGATATCAAGCTGGTGCAGATAAACAATCTAGTAATACAGTTGCTATAGGTAATCAAGCGGCTTTTAGTGGACAGGGTAGTGAAGCTATAGCATTAGGTCCATCTGCTGGTAAATGGAGTCAAGGAAATGGTGCTATAGCAATTGGAAATCTTGCTGGAAGCACAGGACAAGCAGGTTCAGCCATAGCTATTGGAAATGTTGCTGGAGATTGTAATCAAGACGATAACGCTATTGCTATTGGTGTTTTTGCTGCAAGATTTAGTCAAGGAAACTATAGTGTAGCTATTGGTGGAAATGCCGCTGAATTTTCTCAAGGAGATCTTTGTGTTGCTATCGGTGAACAATCTGGTTATTCTCGTCAAGGTCCCAGAGGAGTTGCCGTAGGGAGAAGAGCAGGTCAACAAAGTCAAGGACATGATGCAATTGCCATTGGAAATGAAGCCGGAAATGTTTTACAAGCAACAGGGGCAGTAGCTATAGGTAGAGATGCCGGTCATACAGGACAAGGTTTCAATGCCATTTCTATTGGAAATTCGGCTGGAAGTGTTTCCCAAGGTATTTACGCCACTTCTATTGGATATCAAGCTGGATATACTGGACAAGGTAATTATTCAGTGGCAATAGGTTATCAAGCTGGTGTAACTCAACAACCATCAAATAGTATTGTAATAAATGCCACTTCATCATCCTTATCAAGTTCTACTCAAAATGCAACTTTTATCAAACCTATAAGAAATGTTGCGGACCTTCCACAATCTCCTCCATTTTATCAATTATATTATAATATAAACACAGGAGAAATAATTGTATTTACACCTTAATTTTCTAAATTTAAATTTTGTATAAAATTTAAATTTAAATAAAATAAAAAGATGTCATATCAAAATAGAAATTTTAATACTCAACAAAGTGGTAATATTAAACCTATTTGGAGTGCAGCTGGTATTCGTCAAATGCCTATTGATCCTTTTATTAATGGCAAAGTAAGTAATGGAAGTATTCTCTTTTGGGATAGAACTAATCAATACTGGACTGTAGTTGATAAAAATGTGAAAAGATTGACCTGTTATGGATAATATCTTATTTGGGATGGAACTACTTGGATTATCGTGGGTGATGAAAATGTGAAACTTGGTTGTCAATCTGGAAAATTTAATCAAGGTAGTTATTCTGTGGCTATAGGCAATGATGCAGGTTATTGTAATCAAAATAGTAACAGTGTAGCTATTGGATTACGTGCTGGATATTCAAATCAAGGTGAATTTTCAGTAGCTTTAGGTAGTTGTTCTGGAGAAACTAAACAAGGTAATTTTGCAGTTTCAATAGGTTATGGTGCTGGATCTTTTACTCAAAAAGATCATTCAATCGCAATAGGAAATCTTTCAGGAGTTACTGCTCAAGGACAGAATTCTATATCAATTGGAAGATTAGCAGGTGCAGGAACCCAAAATGATGAATGTATAGCAATAGGTTATCAATCAGGTTATAGCTTACAAGGAACTGGTGCTATAGCCTTAGGACAAAATTCTGGTAAATTAAATCAAGGAGAAAGATCAATTTCTTTAGGTGAAAATGCTGGTGAAGATAGTCAAGGTAATTATTCATTTGCATCAGGAGTACGAGCTGGTAATACAACTCAAGGAATTAGTTCTATAGCATTAGGTTACTATTCAGGTGAATTAGACCAAGGTAATTCAAGTATCTCCATAGGTAGTTTTGCAGGTAGACAAACACAAGGAGATCTTGCTATTGCCATTGGATATGCAGCTGGAAATGTATCACAAGGTGATACTGCTATTTCTATTGGGAAAGAAGCTGGATTTTTTTCACAAGGTGCCAATTCAATTGTCATAGGTCCTCTAGAAGGTTATACTGGACAACATCCTAATACAATTATCTTATCTGCCACAGGCGGTGCTTTAAATAGTGATAAAACAGGAGCACTTTTTGTTAATCCTATAGCCTTAAGAGCCACAGGAACTAACGAAGTTTTGTATTATGATAGTGGTAATAGTGAAGTCTTTAGAGGGCCTGGTAATAGTCCAGCCACTAATTTTGCTGCTGTTTTAGCTACTGGAACTAATCAACCTATAAGCGTAACTCCAACACTTACAACAATTGATTTTAACAAAACTACTAATATGATAGATAGTGTATTAATAGATGGTTGGACATATGATCCAATAACTAAATATTTTAATTGTCCAAAAACAGGTAAATATTTAGTTAATGTTCAAATGAATGTAATAAGTGATGAAACCTATGGTGCATATGAAGTATTTATAAAAAGTATTCCTCCTTTATCTTTTAACCTTAAAAATAGTTTGATATTTAGTGATACAAGTATAGGAGACCCTAATTTATCATTATCATGGATTTTTAATTTAAACCAAAATGATAAAATATATATTCAGTCAAGGGCTGGAGTGCTTCCAGGTTCATTTAATTTAACAGTAGATTATGCTTACTTATTGATAACTCCTTTATAAATTTTCAATTTAAATTTATCCAAATTTAAATTTATATTTTTAATAATCAAATAAAGATGTTTCTAAATGATTTTTTAGAAAAATATGGAAATATACAAAATTATAAAAATCCTCTTCTTAATCCTTATTCACAATCTCTGAATCAAACAATCTACAACAAAGAAGAATTTCATTCTCTTAAATTACAACCAATTGAAGAAAAACCTAAAGAACGTTCTGGTGAATTAATGAATCATCAAAAAATTATTGCTAGATACCTTTCTTCTCATACTATGTACGATCGATTATTACTTGTTCACGAACCAGGAACAGGCAAATCTTGCTCTGCTATTGGTGCTGTAGAACAAATAAAATCTGAAAATAGTCATATTCAAGGAGCTTTATTCCTTGTGAAAGGTCCTGCTTTAATTGATAATTTAGTCAAAGAACTTCTTTTTACTTGTACCAAGGGTCAATATATTCCTGATAACTTTGAAAATCTTACTGAATTAGAAAAGACTCATCGTATTAATAAAATTATTAGAGATTTTTATTCTTTTAGAACTTTTGAAACATTCGCCACTGAAATCTCAAAATCTTCTGATAAAGCCATTATTGAAAATTATAGTAATCTAATCATTATTGTAGATGAAGCTCATAATCTACGTATTCAAAGAGGAGAAGCAGATTCTAAACAAGTTTATAATGCTTTTCATCGTTTCTTACACCTTGTAAAAAATTGTAAAGTTGTATTAATGTCAGGTACTCCTATGAAAGATCAACCTGAAGAAGTAGCTAGTATTATGAATCTTCTTTTACCCAGTGAAAAACAACTTCCAACTGGTAAAGAATTTGTTGAAGAATATCTTGAAGAAAAAGAAGGTGCATTCTTTGTAAAAGAAAATAAAGTAAATTCTTTAAAAACATATCTGAAAGGAAGAATTTCTTATCTTCGTGCCATGACAGATGACAATATCATAAAAAATTTTGTAGGAGAAAATATAGAAGGTTTAAAACATTTTAAACTTGATATTGATAATATGAGTGAATTTCAATCAAACAGTTATAAAAAAGCTTATCATAAAGATGCTACTGAAGATACAGGTGTTTATAACGATTCTCGTCAAGCTTCACTTTTTGTTTATCCTGATGGCTCTTATGGTAATCCTGGTTTTAAGAAGTATATAGAGGAAAAAGTTGTCTCCAAAAAACTAAAAGGAAAAGAAATTAAAGTTTCCGAGTTTTCTCTAAAAAAAGATTTAATAGAACAATTAAGAGGAAATACTGTTGAAGAAAAATTAGAAAAACTAAAGAGATTTTCAAGTAAATATCATAAGTGTATTACTGAACTCTTAAATTCGGAAAATCAATCTTCTTTTGTTTATTGTGAATTTGTAGAGGGCTCTGGATTAATTCTATTCTCAAAAATATTAGAAATTTTTGGATTTTCTTCAGCCAAAGGTATTGAAACAACTGAAAAACAGAGATATGCAATTTTAACAACTAAAACTGTATCAACTACAGGACTTAAAAACATTCTTAAAAAGTTTAATTCTTTTGAGAATCGTCATGGAAAAATTATTAAAGTAATTCTTGGAAGTAAAATAATAGGTGAAGGTTTTTCTTTAAAAAATATTCAAAATGTTCATATCATTACACCTCATTGGAATTATTCAGAAACTGATCAAGCCATTGCTAGAGGTTTTAGACTTTTTTCACACAAAGATTTAGGTAAAAAAGTAGTTGTTAATGTGTATCAACATTGCTCTTTAAGTGATTCCAATACACCTTCAATAGACTTGAAGATGTATAAAACTTCAGAAGATAAAGATATATCTATTCATCAAATTGAAAGAATTTTCAAAGAAGTAGCCTTTGATTGTCCTTTAAATTATATTAGAAATCTAAAAACAAATGAAGGAGAAAGAGAATGTGATTACATGGAATGTGAATATAAATGCGATGGATTTAGTGAAGAAGATTATCAACCTGATTTATTAACTTATAATCTTTATTATAGTGATGAAAAAATTGGACAAATTATTAAAAAATTGAAAGAATATTTTAGTTTAAAATTTAGTTACTCTTTTGACTATTTGAAAAAATCTTTAACAACTTATACAGATTTCCAAATCCTTTCAGCATTATCAAAATGTATTAATGAAAAAGTAATCTTTATCAATCCTTACGGTTTTGAATCTTATTTATCTGAAGATAATAATCAATATTATCTTAATCCAAATATCACTTATTTATCAACTTTTACTGATGATTTTTATGATATATATCCAATCTTAAAGGAAGATAATTATCATGAAAAAATTGAAGAATTATATTATGCTTCTATTCCCAAGAAAATTGAAGAAATGAAAAAGAATAAAGATAAAAGAGAAGAAATTTTAAAGAAAATTCCTATTGACATTATTCAATTTTTGATTGAAGGTGCTGTAATATCCAATAATCAAAAGAAAAAGGAAAATAAAGAGTTTGTAGATTGGGTTTTAAATTATTATAAAGATTTTATAGTGGAAATAGATAATCATTTAATTTCAAGTTTTTTATATAATAGTATGGATAGACTAAGATGTTTTTCATTAACTTCTAAAAAATGGACTGATTGTACTCCAGGATTAGAACAAAAATATAGAGAAAAATTAGTTTCAAAAGAAGGAGAGTTAGAAGAGAATGAATACGGTTATTATGCCATTATTGAGAAGGCTTCAGGAAAATTTTTAATTAGAGACGTATCAACTGGTGAAAAAGTAGAGATTGAAGATGCCAGAAAAAAGAGTAAAGGAAAAGTATGTACTACTTGGAAGAGAGAGGATTTATTAAAAATAATTCATTCTATAAAACTTGAAATAGTTGATAAAGATTTTTGTCAAAAATCAAAGGATGAATTAATCTCATTAGCCGATACTAGAAAATATAAAAATGTAAAAATTGCTTATACACTTGATGAATTAAAAAAGATGAGTAAAGAGGATTTATGTAGAATAGTTTATTGGGCTGGAGAAAAGAAAGAATTGACTTGTGAATTAATTAAAAACTGGTTTATAAATAAAAAGTTAATTAAATATGTCTAATGATATTGAAACAATTATTGTTAGATGTCCACATTGTTTTGAGGAGGTTTTAATATATTCATATGAAATAAATTGTGGAATATTTCGTCATGGTGTTTTTAAGGATAATATGCAACAGATTGATCCACATCTTCCAGAAGAATATTGTAAAAGACTGATTGAAGAAGATAAAATAATTGGATGCGGAAAACCTTTTATGATTGAAAAAAAATTTGAAGATAATAAAATTATTTATCATTTAAAAATTTCTGATTATATTTAATTTTTTTTTTATTTTTATTAAATAAATGCAATTCGACAATAAAACCTTAATGAACATTTTAGTTCCTACTTTGTTATTCATCGTTTTATCCCCTGGATTATTACTTACTCTTCCTCCTGTTTCTAAAGGAAAGATTTTTATGAGTGGTCAAACTAGTGTGACTGCTATCTTAGTACACGCTGTTGTTTTTGCTCTCGTGTTCTTTGCTTTAAAACACTACTTCTCTCAATACTATTAAATTTTATTATTATTCTAATAATAAAATAAATGAATGATAAAGAAGTTACTATTATTTTAATTATTTTATTTATAATCCAGTATTCTCTAGATATTTCTCAAAACGAATGTTTAACTCGTTTAAAAGATAAAAAGTTTGTAGGATTCTCAAACTTGGCTATACATCACTTAATAAGTATTTTTGCAAATTTTGGATGGTTGTATCAAAATAAAAAAATTTTGATTGGAAATTTAATCTTAATATTAGTTATACTTTTAGGATGGATCATAAATGATAAATGTTTTATTACAGATGAATTTAATAAATTATGTGGTTATAAACATTACGAGTTCTTTCACGACTTTTTTTATTATTTTAATATAAAAGTTTTACATCCTCCTTATTATATATTCGTATTATCAATATTATTATATAAAATTAATAAATAAACTAATTATTTAATTAAATAATTAGTTTAAAAGATTAGATTATCTTATTATTTAATAAGCCATCTCATCCATCATATGTCCATAGTGTTGCATAGCATCGTGCATCTTATTCTTACGGGAAGCCTTAGAAGCTTTACGAGAGGCCTTGCGAGAGGCTTTAGAAGCCTTACGAGAAGCCTTACGGGAAGCCTTAGAAGCTTTACGGGAAGCCTTAGAAGCCTTGCGGGAAGCTTTAGAAGCTTTACGGGAAGCCTTAGAAGCCTTGCGGGAAGCTTTGCGGACGGCACGAGAAGCCTTGCGGGAGACTTTGCGCACTTTGCGGGAGACTTTACGAGAAGCCTTGCGAGCAGCACGAGAAGCCTTACGGGAGACTTTGCGCACTTTGCGGGAGACTTTACGGGAAGCTTTACGAACAACACGGGAGACTTTACGAGAAGCCTTTCTCATAACACGAGAGGCTTTACGAGACACCTTGCGCACTTTACGGGAAGCTTTGGTGAGAGAACGAGAGGCTTTGGTGAGAGAACGACGAAGAGCAGCAGAACGTCCCTTATGACCTTTACGAGAAGCTTTGGAGATAGAACGACGAAGACGAGATACAGATTTCTTAAGTTTTCTTTCTTGAGATTTAGCCTTTTTCACAGATTTAGAAGCTCTCTTGGCAGCACGAGAAACTTTACGAGAGGCTTTACGAACAACACGGGAGACTTTACGGGAGACTTTACGGGAGGCTTTACGAGCAGCACGAGAAGCCTTACGAGAGGCTTTACGAACAACACGAGAAACTTTACGAGAAGCCTTACGGGCAGCTCTAGAAGCTTTGCGAGAAGCCTTTCTAAGACTTCTCTTGACTGATTTTACAGCACGAGATACAGATTTTGCCATTTATTTATATAAGTAAAATAATTTAAAAATTTAAAAAAAATATTTTTTTAAATTTCAAATATTTTAAGATTTATTTTTTTTAATTTCTTGAAATAATCTTATTGAGTGATAACCAAATGCCGCAATACCAATAGCTAATAACAAAGAATAAATGATATTAGGTGTTTCAGTTTTCTTAAGACCAGTATATATCAATAGAGGAATAAATATTAAATAGTGTATTAATAACCATGTATGATAAGGTGAATATTTTAATGTTGAAATCAGATACAAAAAGTAAATTGATAATATTATTCCTAGAATAAAAAGTAAATTATAAATTTGAGGATTTTGTGGTTTAGTTAAACCAATGTAAATTAATAATGGTCCTGTAAAAAGGATATGCCAAAGATTTTTAACTAAAGTCATTTATTTATCAAGATATAAAATATTATTTTCATTTAAGAAATTTAAAACTCGAACATACTTTTGATAATGCCCTCCTAATGCATTGTTATTTTTTAAACCATCTTCTTGTACAGCCATCTTATGTAATGCATCCTTTTGAAATCCAAGTTCTAATGTACATCTATTATTCCAAAATACTTCTTTACTCATTGTTGTATTTTTAATTTTGTGAACAGGAATATTTTTCATACTTAAATAATTTGAAATAATTATATCATCAGAGTGCTTACAATCTTTATTTTGTATACAATATTCAACATATGGTATAAAATCATCTTCAATAAAACTTCTATGAACTGCAAATGTGGCAAATCCTTCTAATACATTTACTTTTGATAAATCTTTATTAGGATAATCAAGTTTAACGTTATTAATTTCATCAAATATATTATTTTTATCAATTAAAATATTAAATGCTGAAACCACATATGCTCTTTTATTATTTTTCAAAATATATTTAAGATAGTTTTCTATTGTTTCTTGTAAATATAAATTATCGTCATCTGTAACAATAATCCATGTATCTTCATCTTTAGGAATGTATTTTATAGCTCCTACTAATTTTGTTATTGGTCCGTAATCTTTATCAAATCTATTAACTACAACATTATCATAATAATTTAAAAATGAAGGTATCTTATAATATTCTCCTGTTCTATCAAATTTATAAGGTAGATTAAGAAGTATATAATTAGGTTTTACAGTTTGATTGACAAGTGTATTTAAAGTTGGTGATATATTATCTATTCTAAATGGTGTAGTAGTCAAAGAAAAAACTATTTTAAAAGGTAAATCAATATTTTTACTCTCTCTGTAATATCCTAAGCATCTTGCCTCTTTATATTTATTTTTTAAATATTTCAATGAAATATAAATTATTATATTTAAAAATAATAAAATTATAATTATTATTAAATAATTCTTGTACATTTTTATTTAATTTAAATAAAAATGTTAAGTTAAAATTTTATTACAAATAAAAATATATAAATAAATACAATTTAAAATTCATCCACGACCACATCAATTACTATATTACCATTTTCTTCAACTAATTCAATCTTTCTCAAGTTGTAAGATTTTTGAATTTTAGTAGAAACACATTCATGAATTCTATTTATCAATTCTAATCCATTTAATTCACCTTGAATAGTTTGATTCACAAATTTTTCATCTTTATTCACAATCAAATTACGAATATAAAAAATAGACTCACTATTAAGTATAAAAGACAAACGATAACTTTCTCTTGACAAGAACATATCAAGCTTATCAAAAGTAAAGTTGTGAATATTCTCATTCAAAAAAGAGAAATAATGATCTAGGTTATCAACTACAATTTTTGTCTTGATTTTTTCTTTGATTTGAACATTAATATTATTGTATCCAAGTTTGTTGAGCTTGAAAAACTCAATTCCAACTTGAGATATATCACATATTAATTTTAAGTGTGCTGTATGAGGATTATTTTTTATTTTTTGTGTATCTCTAACGATACTATTCTTTGCGTTCTCCATTACACCTTGCATCCTAATATTTTCGTGAATAAAGATATTGTTTCTTTGGATATATTCTTCAATATTTTCCCAAGAGTGATAAAAAGCACATCTTCTATTTTGACAATTAAATCTACATTTCATAGGAGAAAATTGTTCAACAGTGTGAGCAAAAGTACAAGTAGGATGTTTACATACATTTTCCATGATGACATTGCTACAAAATTTAGAATATGCATTAGAGGCTTTTTGTGTATAAGTATTCAAAGGTTGTGGTTCAAAAGATTTATAGACAAAAGGAGCAAATTTTTTTTCTTCAGGTTTTTCAATAATAACTTCCACTTCTTCTTCCTCCACTTCAATTTTACATTCTTCCATATTCTTAATCAAACTGTTAATATTCTTATTAATGTTATTCATATTCCAAGGATTTCTATTCATTTCCACCACAATTTATGTAAAAATGACTAAAAAAATCAATTTTATTAGTAATTAAAGATATCATTTTTTACACTACAACTTAAGTCTGAAATGAGATTAT
>Ga0247841_10000972_pt1 | contig 69728 bp, 64 predicted proteins | sample LaCruzMarch2015__2_FD_192410 | JGI IMG/M metagenome (GOLD analysis project Ga0247841, IMG submission 192410) | Freshwater microbial communities from meromictic Lake La Cruz, Castile-La Mancha, Spain - LaCruzMarch2015_18m | ecosystem: Environmental > Aquatic > Freshwater > Lake | place: Spain... | reverse complement strand
CCTCCTGAAGAAGATATTACCGTCGGAGACAGTGTCTGGGAATGCAAGGAAAATCCTGCCATTCCGAGAGCAATAATTAAAATAGGTAATTTGTTTTTCATGGTTTGTCTTTATTAATTTAGGAAACAAATATATATATATTTGGTGATATGGTGTTGTTTTTATAGAAAAAAGAAATTATTTTTTCAGATTCCGGATTTTCAATTTTAAGGATTCTATTTCTGCCTGCTGTTCCTGGATAGCTTTGATGAGTACAGGAATAATATCAGAATAGTAGATACCATAACGATATTCGTCGGTTTTATTATTTTTACTTGTCTTTTCATCACGGGTTGTAAAATATTCCTTCTTTACAACTTCTTTTAAAACTGGTTCAACTTCCTGAGCGATCAGGCCTAGTTTTGTGCCATATTCTTTATCATTTTTCCAGGTAAAACTGACTGGGCGTAATTTCATAACATCCGCAAGCCCATAAGAAATATCTTTTATATTTTCTTTTTCACGGGCATCGGAAGTGTTTATAGTTCCGTTGGAGGCATAAATTGTCCCCCATCTATATGAAGAGTTTCCCAGATTTTTTGTATTATCTACAATAGGAGAAAAATATGTTGTGTTCATCAAGTAACCATCTGTCGGGGTGGTGGCAAAATTATCCATCGCAAAATAAAAATACAGATACATATCATTTTGAAGCCGCCAGTCATTATAATCAGTACCCTGCCTTATTAAATCAATGCCTACAGAAGCATTATTTGTACTGGTAACTTGTATCTTTTGTTCAGCAATACCCGCAACTTCAAGATGGGCAGCCGGAGTTGATGTCCCAATTCCTACCCTGTCATTAGCCCAGTCTATTCTCATTCGCTCAACACCCCCTCCTGCATTGAAAATCATATCATTCTTTGATTCAATGTCCAACGCATGTCCTTTGCTGGCATCATCAAATATGTAATGACCATCACCTGTTGCTTCATCATATTCCAGATGCAATCCTCTTGTATCTTCAGTGCTTATCGTCCTCCTAATATACAGGCCATCGAGATAACCAACATCAGCACCAAGTTCCACAGTAAGTTTTTGGGTTGGATTGGTAGTTCCTATACCTACATTATTAGTTGCAGAACTAATATTTATTCCATAAGAACCCGTTACATAATTGTAAATATTAAAATCTTCAGAAGCGATACCTAAATTTTGGCCCACTCTCCATTTAGAAACACCATCGGTTCTAAGTTGTAATCCACTGTAACTACTTGTATTAAAACGGTCTGCAATAAATGTTGCTTCGGCACTGGTTGATTTTAGCTGTAAAATGCCATTATTTGCGGTATTAATATCAACCAGAAAGGAAGGAGTTGATGTACCAATACCAATTCTATTGCTTCCATTATTATATAAAAAATTATTGGCAACCCAGTTTGTGCCATCATGCCTGAGGGTTTGCCCGCTGGTACCGGCAGGTAATAAATCTAATCCAGTAGGACCTGTTGCTCCAGTCGCACCAGTCATGCCAGTAAAGCCTGTTGGACCTAAAAGACCATTACTTCCGGTAGGTCCGGTAGTTCCTGCATTGCCAGTTACCCCTGTTATTCCAGTGGGGCCCGTAGCTCCCATTCCTGGTCCCGTTGGTCCTTGTATTCCGGTTGGGCCGGTAGAGCCCGAAGGACCGTTATTTCCGGTAGGCCCAATTGGGCCTGTTGGGCCGGTCACTCCACTCGTGCCTGCATTGGCAGCATACATAGCGAACGGTACTGTTAGTAACTGAGATGTGCCCATAGCTGTATATGTTGTACCTCCTATAGGATCCATTTCTACCTTTAACCAGTAATTACTGCTGTTCCAGGTGATGGTATTAAACGTACCGCTTAATACGGACCCTTGTCCTATTGCCACTGTAAACAAGCCAAACTGGTTAGTGGTTGATGTATGCCTCTCCGAATACACCAATGTTCCGAGTGAAGAACCCTGCAGTATAGATATTTTTACAGCAATTCCCTGATTTGCCATAAGTGTGCCTGATGCATTCCGTGCAACTGCCTGATAATTAAATGCTTGCGGAATCTGTGCATTCAAGTTGCCAATAAGCACCAACAGCATCAACATGCCAAATAATATGATAATTGATTTCTTCATAAATCTATTGAATTTCAATTTATTATAAAGCTAATCATCTTCTTCATCTTCCTCCATGTTTGGGTAATTAATCTCGTCATCTTTTACAATAAAGGCATTTGGATATTCTTCGGCAATTTTATATAGAAAGTGTTGTGCATCCATACGTGAGCGAAAATCACCAACACGCACTTTGTAGTTGGGTTCCAGAAACATGAGGTATGCTTCTGTTTTCGGATGTTTTGCCTTGAATTCGTTCATGGCGGTGATTGCCTTATTTTTGGAATTATTACCCGAATCGAAAAATATTTGTATCCTGAAACCCCTTATACTACCGCGGCTTTCGTTAAAAGCCACATGTTTTGCAACAAGCATATTGATACGGGCATCCTGAACAATTACCTCTACTTTCCCTGTTTTTTGACCAAAACCATTGTAAATTCCCGGAAACAGGAATAGGCTGACAAGGGTCAATATCATCTTAAAACCGGTAGGCATGCATCCCGAAGTTTCGGGATCAGTTTTTTCTTGCCCGAGCGTCATAAATATCTTTTGAATGGATTGTTATTACGGGTATAGGCGAATGGTTCACCATTTGCTGGGCATAGGTGCCCAGCCAGATGTTTTTTGTACTCTTCTCCTGTTCAGTCATAATCATAATAAGCTCTGCTTTTACTTCGAGGGCATATTCGATAGTTCCTTCGGTAATGTTTTCACAGAATTTAAACTGCATCTGGCAATCCACTCCGTTTTTTTCAATATAATCAACGGACTGTATAGCATAGCTTTCAACAAGGGTTTTAACGTCTTTCACCTTTGTGGAATACACTCCCAGCACATGGATCTCGGCGCCAAAAAATTTAGCAAGTTCAGTTGCATAAGGCACTTTTTGCCTGGTTTCTATGGTGCTGTCAATAGGAAGCACAATCTTTTTTATATGTTTGTGCTCCCAGATATAGCTTTCCCTGACGGTGATTACAGGACAGTGAGATGAAGTAACCATTCTGTAAGCATTGCTGCCAATCCAAAACTCTTCAAATCCCGATACACCATGTGTTCCTGCTATTAACAAATAAGCATCGCTGTATTTTGCCTGGTTGGCAATTTCCACATACACTTTGCCGTTTTCAATCTTATATTCAAGATTACCTTTCAGTTTCGGTTGATATTTTTTTACAAGTTCTTCAAAAAGATCATTGAGTTTTTTTAGATGGTCCTTCCCCCGTCTGCTATATATGGAGTCAGAGCTCTGAGGTTTGTCAACATGAACCATGAGGATATTTGCCTCTACATAATTTGCAATGGTAATGGCCATTTCGAGCGCTCTTATTGAACATTTAGAAAAATCAACAGCAACAAGGATTATTTTTTTTTCTTTTTTCATAATATGGGTTTTAGTTGGAATATTTTCTGTAAAATTATAAAATTATACTATCAATGGTTATAAATTTAATATTTATACCGATACGGAACAAGTCTGCAAAAAATATTATTTCCCGTAAAAATGCATTTCTTGAATATATTTATAAACCTTGTCAGACAAGAAATAGCTCATGTTCTTTTTTTCTTTTATAGCAGAACGAATAAAGCTTGAAGATATTTCAAGGAAAGGAGCATTCATCCATTTCACTTTGGGGTGGTCTTTAAAATTACCGCCATCTGATCCTGGACGGGGATAAATATAAATGCTGTAATATTTCAGTATCTGTTCGTATTCCTTCCATTTGTTAAAGCTTTCCATGTTATCAGCGCCCATGATAAGACCAAATTCTTTTTGCGGATATTTTTCATGGAGATATGTCAATGTGTTAATGGTATATGATGGCTGCGATAATTTGAATTCTATATCGCAGGATTTGAATCGCACATCATCTTCAATAGCCACATTTACCAAAGCTAAGCGATGATAATCTGGAAGCAGTGATGTTTTTTCTTTTAACGGGTTTTGTGGAGAAATAACAAACCAAACCTCTTTCATATTGGAATATTCTGCCATGTAGCTGGCTATCATCAAATGCCCACTGTGTATGGGATTGAATGAGCCGAAGAATAAACCGATCTTTGTTTTAATTTTCACTTAATATTATATAAATTCGTTTTGTGTCAATAGATTGCTTCGTCATTCCTCCTCGCTATGACGTCATTGCGCCCGCCTGAACGAAACGGGCAGGAAGCCGACGAAGGAGGGTGAAGCAATCTAATCATTTTGCCAGAAATTTCTCTACTAAAGTTTTTGCTTCAATAACGGCATTTTCAAGATCATCATTCACAATAATTTTGTCAAATTTTCCTGCAAAAGTCAATTCATTATTAGCTTTATCAAGCCGCTTCTTAAGTGTTTCAGGGGTTTCGGAAGAGCGGAGTTTCAATCTTTCTTCCAGTTCTTCAACCGATGGCGGCATAACAAAAACTGCAAGTGCATTCTCCTTTCCGTATTTCTTGATGTTCAACCCACCTACCACATCTACATCAAAGATCACATGTTTTCCTTTTGCCCAAATCCGTTCTACTTCCGATTTCAGTGTTCCATAATAACTATTTTCATATACTTCCTGCCATTCGAGAAATTCTCCCTTATTAATTTTCTCTTTGAATTCGTCAGTTGTAATGAAATAATAATCCACGCCATCAATTTCATTTGAGCGCTTAGGCCTGCTGCAAGCCGATATGGAAAATTCCAGATCGTTGCGTGAAGCCAGCAACTGATGTACAATTGTTGTTTTTCCTGCGCCCGAAGGGGCTGAGAAAATTATTAGTTTACCTTGCATAATTAATTATGTAATGCAAAAATAAACAATAAATACATAAACTCTATTTTTATAAAAAAGAGATAATGATACCTTAATTCAATATCTGTACATAAAGTCAGTAATTTACAGTTAATTTCATATTTCTAAAGTTTAAACTGGTTGGCAAGGTGGAAATTGTTGCTAACTGCGGATTGCTAATTACAATTTTTTTTAAAAGGTAAGAGTAAATTTAAGTGCAATGTTATCTTTAAATGCAGGCAAAGAATAGTATCCATATCGGTAATAAGCGCCCACACCAATGCCATAGAAGCCCATGTTAATAATTTTATTTACTAAAACACCTGATTCGATATATCCTTTACGAAGTGTGCGGATATCAATATTAAAATGTTTTGAAGTATTATTAAGGTCTCCGATACAAAGGTTAGTAGCAATAGCTATTTCAGGAGCAAATATTTTTGTTCTGAGAAGCAGTTTCCCAAAGCTATGAGTGAAAAATAAAGCGGCATAACGGTTTGAAAGAAATTCATTCATACGCATAGTTGCAAAACTGTTTGGTGCAGCAATGGTGAATTGGCGGTAACTTCCAATGCCATTGTATAGATTGCAATAAGGAAGGTCGCCGTCAATATAACCGGCTTGAAATTGAAATGAAGGGCTTCCGAGGTTTTTAAGAAAAAATGATTTTTTGATTTTAAGTTCATATTTGTTGTAACTGTATTCGCCGTTCAGAAAGTTGTTGAACCCTTTGATATAGTTGAAAAAAGCAATAGGGTAGTTTGTTCCTTTGGATATTTTGCCATTCGGGGTTTTTATGAATTTTTCTTTGTAACTATAACGTAAATTAATACCAAATTCGGTGAAGTTGAAATCGTTTATAAGCATGGACACATTCTCGTTGCTTACACCGTAAAAATAGTCATTGGTAACCGATTTTGCCGATTGGCTGAGGCTTATATCTGCTTTTAAATATTTCAATGCCGTGAACTTTATTGAAAATTCTTTCTTTTCCGTTTTATCCATACGTTTGATCAGGTAACGCCTGTAATAAGCATCACTCAATAAACTGGTTTGTTCATAAAAGCATATACCTCCTGATTCTGTAACATCGTTAAAATACAATACTCCTACACTCATATCGGGTATTCCCGGAATATTGAACGCGAAATCGCCGCCATATTTGAAAGCCTCGTCGCCAAAGCCGTAAGCAAAATATCCCCCGGCTACAAAGGTTTTACTGATTTTATAATTGTTATGAATTCCCAGCCCAAGCCTCCATCCTTCATAATCGTTAAAGCGAATCAGCCGGTTAAGGTCAATATCAAAACATTTATAAGGTATTTTTCCAAGCATTAAGGTTTCAAATGTCTGTATGGTTCTGTCGAAATTGGCAATTTTACCCAAGCTGTCAATTAGTTGATAGGTCCTTTTATCTTTATCCGAAAGGCTGTCTGTTCTGTATGTATTCCAGATTTTGTCATCCTGATCTGTTGCGATTGTTGTCGCCTCAATTTCAACATTTGAAAATTCGTTGTTCTTAAAATCCGGATTCAGAACAATATTTTTTAAATAACTTTTTCCATTTCCCCTGGCGGAAATGTAATTAAAAATTAAATCGAAATCCAATTGAACCGGAAACCATTGTATGGAATCTATTAATTCATATTTCTGTTGAATTTTTACATACAATACGCCATTTTCACGAGTGGCAGGAGTAGCAGTAACATTTTGTATCGCATAACCATTCGTATTGATATAAAGCAAACCTTTTAGTCCGCTAAAGTTTGTATTTCTGCGGGGCTTGTATGAAATAACAAAAATACTGTCGTTACCCTGATATAGGGTGTCTTCGATAAGAAAAAAATACTTGTCCGTGCTTCCTTTGCTAATCGGATTCAAATAGTATTTATCTGAAATTTGAATGCGTTCATTGTAAAATGAAAACGATTGCAATTGCGAAAAAAACATGGCTAACAGTGGATTTTTTAATCCGGATACCTTTGATGCTATAATTTTTTCGCTGTTTTTATCGGGATACAAAAACTTTCGTTCCGTAACGCTCTCCATGAGAAATATATCGGAGTTTTTAAAAACGGTTTTCTGCTTGTAACGAAGAGTAGTATCATCATGTATAGTGTCTTTAACCAAATTATCGGTATTGATACTGCATACCATTTTATTATATGATGAATAGGAGAACGATTTCATCTTTTCGGGATTATTTTTATCCCTGTTTTCAATAACTTTGTTAATAATGCGGTGTGCGGGGTTTTCGCCCGGAAAAATAACAACTTCATTGAGCAGAAATTGTTTTTTCTTCAGTTCGATAATGAGATTCCCTGGTTTATTTAAAACTTTATAAACACAGGTTTCGTAACCTACATAGCTAAATTGTAATGAGTCGATCTTTGTTTTAAAAGTAATTTTGAATATCCCGTCAATGTCAGTCTGACTAACCTGATTGTCCTTATTAACCAATATATTCACAAAGGCAAGTGGTTCTTTCGTTTGCGGGTCTATCACTTTTCCGGAAATAAAATTATCCTGGGAAAAAAGCGCAGCTGAAAATATAACAAGCACGAAGGTTATAAATAGTCTGAAAAAAAAAGGATATGGTTTATTGATAACGGTCAAGAGTATTTGCAATTATTTATAAAATTAACGTCTATTCTTTATTTTTAGTGTCTATAATAATAGTTACCGGTCCATCGTTAATAAGTTCAATTTTCATCATCGCTCCGAAAATACCTGTATTAACCGGTTTCCCGAGATCATTTTCAAGTTGATTTTTAAAATTTTCATAAAGAGGAATGGCAATACCAGGTTTGGCTGCCCTAATAAAAGAAGGTCTGTTACCTTTTTTTGTGCCGGCATGAAGCGTAAACTGACTAACCAATAAAATATCTCCTTCAGCATCTTTAACGGAAAGATTCATCAGACCTTTGCTATCATTGAATATTCTTAGCTGAACGATTTTTTTTGAAAGCCATTCAATATCTTCAATTGTATCTGAATCTTCAAAGCCCGCAAGAATAAACAAACCAGCATTAATCTCACCTATTGTTTCACTGCTAACTCTAACAGATGCTCTGGAAACTCTTTGAATTACGGCACGCATAGAAATGGTCGAAGTTGGTTATAAAAGTAAGTAGTTTCATTGAAAATAAACCGAAAAATAATTATCAAAAAAGAGCGCCATTTTTGGCGCCCTCAGTAAAAGCTATTTTTAATTATGAATTATCCAAGTCCGCTTTTTTCTTTTTTATTTCCTCGATTTTGTGTTTATGTATCGAGCCATATTCAAGCCCGTGAGCATGGATGCCTCTTTCGTTTATTCTCAACATTATTGCAAAGAACAAACCTAAAAAACCACAAATTGAAAAAATCCACATTCCCAAATTATATCCGTTTGGGTTGGATGCACTGGCACCTGAATAATCGTTTGCCCATCCAACAAGAATATTAAAACCAAACAGTCCGATATTCTGTATCATCGTCATCAACCCGTATGCTGTCCCAAGTTTTGATTGTTTCACGACAAGAGCCACAGATGGCCACATTACTGCAGGAATTAATGAAAATGCCAATCCCATTATTGACATCGGAATAATGAGATAGGCTGGTATTGCTGAATGAATATCCAGAAAATCTATATTAATATTGACAAATCCCGTAAGACCAAGTGGAGTGGCAAGATCAACTTTATAGGCCATAATAAGATATACCGGAATAATCAGTAATGAACCGAACATCATCAGCAGCGACCTTTTCCCAATTTTATCAGCTAATAGTCCAAACAAAGGTGTAAAAAACATTGCTGCCAGAGTCAGAATACTCGAAAGGTTGCCCCCTACTTCTCTTGTTGTTCCATATGCATCCTGGAAAAATTTAATGGCAAATGTCTGAAAAGGAAACATGGCAGAGTAAAAGGTAACACAAAGCAAGGTGATAAACCAAAATGATCTGCCAAAATTGAAAATTTCTTTCAATACAATTTTGTCTTGGTTTCCTTCTTTTTCAAGTCTGTATTTTTTATCGCCAAACATGTCCAAACCATAGAAAATAATCAGGCAAACTACTGCAAATACACCTGCGCCAACAGTAATCCACAATGGACCCTGCCAGGTAGCGTACAAGCTCTTTCCCCAGGTTGGAGAATTAAGCGCCATAAACGAACCAAGTCGTGCAATAGTAAGGTTCAGCCCAAATGCGAACGATAGTTCTTTCCCTTTAAACCATCGGGCAATAACTGTTGTAATTGCAACAATCATTGATTCGGCGCCGAGCCCGAAAATCAGCCTGCCGGCAGCCATTGTGTAAATATTTCCTTGAAGCGCTGTAACAATTGCGCCTATCATTACCAGACACGAAAATATTAATACGGATTTTTTTGTTCCAATCCTGTCAATGATAAGACCACCTATTAATACCATAATAATATTGGGGAAACTGTAAATACCGTTAAGAAGACCAATGTCAGAATCGGTGAATTTCAGTTGTTTTACCAGCATATCAGCCAGCGGGCTGATGCTATCGTAAATGTAATAGTTGCCAAACATGGCAAAGCTTATGAAAACAAGCACAAGCCAACGAAACCATGCGGGCGGATCCTTTTTTAAGGATACAGACGGATTAGCAGTTTCTGTCATTTTTTTTCGAATTAAGTTTTGCCTGCCAAAAGTAAAATTTATTTTGAAGCATTATGCTTCCTAAAAACAACTTTGTTAAAAAAATGTTAATTTATTTTTTTTATCTTTTTATTTTTTTTATCTTTACACTCCTTGTACATAATCCAATTATCTAAAAAAATATAAATACTAACTAAAACTCAAACTTATGAAAAAAACATCTCTCTTAATCGGTATGCTTTTTATGCTTGTTGCATTTACAAATGCACAAAATGTAGCTAAAAGAACGGTGAACCTTGGACCTCAAATGGTAAAGTCTATTGCGAATAAAGCTAATATCAGCACCCCCATTATTACGCCCAAAAGACATTGCGGTACAATGGAACATCTGCAATGGATGATGCAGCAAGACCCTACACTGAAACAAAAAATGGAACTTGAAGAAAAAAAATTCGACAATTACATTGCTACTCATCAGCAAGAATTAGAGAATAATAAAACTGCTTATACTATTCCTTGCGTTGTGCATATTGTTTATAATGGTTCATCGGAGAATATTTCTGATGCGCGTGTGCAGGAACAGATTGAACAAACGAATTTGGACTGGTCCGGTGCAAATGGACGTTCCATGGGATCTTTTTCCTCTTCTTTAAGAGCAAATTCGAATATTACGCTTTGTCTTGCCACAGAAGATCCAAACGGAGCTGCAACAACAGGAATTACGAGAACACCTACAACAGTTTCCAGCTTTTCATACAACGACGATGGAGTAAAATATGCCAGCAGTGGAGGCTGCGATGCGTGGGATCCAACTAAGTATTTTAATATTTGGGTATGTGATCTCGGAAGCAGTCTTTGCGGTTATGCGCAATTTCCTGCTTTGGGTATAAACAGTACTTATGGCGTGGTTATCCACTATGAGTATTTTGGACTTACAGGCGCCTCTTCTCCTTATAATGGAGGAGGAACATTATCGCACGAAGGAGGACATTGCTTCAACCTTTATCATATATGGGGCGACGATAATGGTGGATGTACCCAGACAAGCATAGGTCATGGTAGTGATGGTTGCTCCGATACCCCCAATCAAGCCGATGCTACTTATGGAAATCATTCGGGTGTATTAACAGATGCGTGTACATCATCTTCGCCAGGTATAATGTATATGAATTTTATGGATTACAGCGATGATGTTGATTTAGCAAATGTAACTCCGAATCAGGTAACAAGAATGCAGGCTGCTGTTTCACAATATTTAAGTGGTGTAGCAAATAATGCCGCTACTGCATGTTCAACAGATCCTGTTGCGCCTGTAGCCGCATTTACATGGACTCCTACCAGCCCTGTTGTAAATACTTCTGTTCAATTTACTGACCAATCAACCGGCAGCACTCCCATGACTTACGCATGGATTTTTGGTGATGGCGGAACTTCTACTTCCCAGAATCCTACACATACTTATACTGCTACCGGAACCTTTAATGCTTGTTTAACGGCTACTAATTCATCGGGCAGTGACCAGGCCTGCCATAATGTAGTTGTTGTAGCCACTACGCCTGCCGGATGCGATACCATTCTGCCTCCATCCATTACCAGTTGCGGTTGGGACAGTTTAGGAATTTATTATGCAGATGCTTCGCCACATGATAGCGGTTATGTTAGCGGATCAAATGCCTATCTTGATAAAGAAAAAGCTATGAAATTTTCGGGAGTTGCCAATGGTACTGTGTCCGATGTTATTGTAATGTATGGATTAAAAGCGGGAACATCCGGCAATACATCAGTTAAAATTTATAGTGTTAATGGGGGGAGTCCTGGTACACTTTCAGGTACTAGCGCCACGATAGTCAAAAGTGCAATAGATACTACAAATTACGGCTTAAATTTAAATAATGTTTATCATTTTTCAACACCTGTTAGCGTAAGCAGCGATTTCTTTGCCAGTGTTGTTTTACCTACTACTTGGGCAGACGGGACAAATGAACTGGCTATTTGGTCAGAGAATATTTCCTGTAGTTCTGGTTCGGGAACTTTAGCTTATGAAAAATGGAGTGATAATACATGGCATGCTTTCTCCGATGCTGACGTTTATAATGTGAATATTGACATGATGATATTCCCTGTCGTGTGTGTAACTACCACCGGTATAAAAGAGAACAAACTTGAAAATATTCAAATCTATCCAAATCCTGCAAATGATGTTTTGAATATTGATATGGCTAATTTCAGCAAGAACAACGTAAAGATAAATGTCTATAACTCTATCGGCAAATTAATCAGATCAATCGAAAACAAAAATATGTCGCCAATGATTAAAGTTGATCTTTCTGCAATTAATTCGGGGATTTATTATGTAACCATTCAAACTGTAGAAGGAACAATTACAAAGAAAGTTTCAATAATAAAATAATATTATTGTATTTTTTTTGTTATTTCATTTTGGGGATTTAGAATAAATTATACCAATTCTTAATTCATATTAATCCAAAGGCTAATTTGAATTATACAGAATCTTGGCAGTTTTGCGAAACGAAATCTGAGTAATGGCATACAGGTTAAATTAATTTGCATATTTTACCTGCTTGCAGAGAAGAAATTTTAATATAAATTTGCAGTCCTCAGATTTAATTGAATATGGATATACAATCCATCAAACAGCGTTTCGGAATAATTGGCAATTCACCTCTGCTTGAAAGGGCTATTGATGTTGCCGGCCAGGTGGCTCCTACCGAGATCAGCGTGCTTATTTATGGCGAGAACGGAACAGGAAAAGAAGTATTTCCTAAAATTATACATCATCAGAGCGCCCGCAAACACGGTCCTTACATTGCCGTTAATTGTGGAGCTATTCCTGAAGGCACTATTGATTCGGAATTATTTGGTCATGAAAAAGGATCTTTTACCGGTGCACATGAAGCCCGTAAAGGTTATTTCGAAGTGGTAAATAAAGGAACCATTTTTCTTGATGAAGTGGCAGACCTTCCTTTATCAACACAGGTGCGGCTTCTCAGAGTTCTGGAAAGCGGAGAATTTATGAAAGTTGGTTCTTCATCCGTTCTGAAAACCGATGTAAGGGTTGTAGGAGCAACCAATATCAGCATTCCGGATGCTATCAGACACGGACGTTTCCGTGAGGATCTATATTATCGTTTAAATACAGTCCCTATTTATGTACCACCATTAAGGGAAAGAAAAGAAGACATTGTACTTCTTTTCAGAAAATTCGCCTCAGACTTTGCAGAAAAATATCGTATGCCCGCCTTACAGCTTGACGAAGAAGCACAAAAAATTCTTGAAAATTATCGTTGGCCGGGAAATATTCGTCAACTAAAAAATATTACCGAACAGATTTCTATTATTGAAAGTGGACGGATAATTCATGCCCCGATGCTCCTGAAATATTTGCCTCAGAGCAATGCAAACGAATTACCTGTGATTTTTAAAGGAGAATTAAAATCTTCCGAGATTTCAGAAAGAGATATTTTATACAAAGTACTTTTTGATATGAAGAAAGATATCAACGACCTGAAAAAGGTGGTCTTTGATATTATGGAAAACACGCATGCTTCAGGCGATATCCATGAAAATAATTCGCAGGTTTTGCAGAACCTTTACGAAGGTCATAAGCCGGTTATAAATAATGAAACGAATATCACCATTCATCCTAAAAAAGATGAGCGTATTGATGAGCCTATACAAGAATCTGAAGTGATCAAGGAATCCCTGTCTCTCCGGGAAAAAGAAGAAGATATGATACGCAAAGCGCTCGAAAAGCATAAAGGCAGACGAAAAAATGCTGCTACAGAGTTAGGTATTTCAGAACGCACACTTTACCGAAAGATCAAAGAATATAACCTTGACCAATGAAAACAAGATTTTTTTTTATCGCATTTTTTATCTTGTTCGCTTTTACTGGCTGCAAAGTAAATTATTCATTTACAGGCGGGAATATTGATCCAAAGATCAAAACCATTTCCATTCAATACTTTCCTAATAACGCTTCAATCGTTCAGCCTACGTTAAGCCAGGCTTTCACTGAGACATTACGGGATAAATTTTCTTCGCAAACAAAATTAACACTTATTAATAAAGGCGGGGATCTCAATATTGACGGATCAATTACGGGATATTTTACTCAGCCGGTTGCTATACAGGGAAATGAAACTGCCGCTTTGAACCGTCTTACAATAACGGTAAATGTGAAGTTTTCCAATAAGTCAGATGAAAAACAGAATTTTGAACAGACTTTCTCCAGATTTGAAGATTTTCAAAGTTCTCAAAGCCTTTCATCTGTAGAAGAAACGCTGATCAAGGATATCAATGAAGCCCTGGTAGAGGATATTTTCAATAAAGCCGTTGTGAACTGGTAATATTTAAAATGTCATTGAACTGTTCTGGTTAAAGGTGGTGAAACCAAATAATTATGGATGCAGCTGAGTTCATAGGATATTTTAAGTATCCTGCCAGATTAAATACAGAAACATTAAACACACTTCAAAACTTGTTGGGAGAATTTTCATATTCTTCCGGGATTTATACTCTTTTGGCAAAAAATCATTATATTGTTAATTCTGCTGAAAAATCGGATTTTTTAAAACGAGCTGCTATTTTTGCAGGCGACAGAAAAAAACTGTTCAAGTTTATTCTTGATATTCCAGACGACACTATAATACAACATCATATCCCTGCTTATTCAATAGAATTGGCTGAAACCCTGCTTACCGGACAGGCAGGTGGCAGGCAGGCAAAAGATGAAGATACCGGTTTGAAAATTGTAAATTCGGAAAGCGATACAAAAGATGATTTGATTGAAAAGTTTATCAGGGAACAACCGCGACCCTGCCTTGCCGGCAGGCAGGTATCCATTAATATTGAAGATACTTTTTCTGGTGAAGACGAAGCACCATTGGAAAGTGAAAATAATCAAGAGTTTTTATCCGAAACACTTGCCGAAATCTATTGGAAACAGGGCAGTCCGGATAAAGCCATTCGATGTTATGAAAAATTAAGTTTGAAATTTCCAGAAAAAAGCAGTTACTTTGCAACTCAAATTGAAAAAATAAAAAAAGAAATTATTAAATATTAATTATTATGGGAGCTTTTATTTTTGTTTCGGTACTGATTTTAATAGTTTGCATTCTCCTCATACTTGTTGTTCTTGTTCAGAATTCAAAAGGAGGCGGACTGGCATCCAACTTTAGCTCTAATAACCAAATTATGGGTGTACGCAAAACCACTGATTTTCTTGAAAAATTTACTTGGGGATGCGCGATTGCTTTACTGATATTAAGCATGATATCAATTTTTGTAATACCCAAAAATGTTAATACAACCGTTAAAAGCACCGAATTACAGGAACAGATAGATAAAAATGCCGTGCCTTCAACCAACAACTATCAATCGCCTCCTGAAAAGAAATAACAGCCCCGAAATTTTGGGACAGGTTTTGATATGTTGAAATGCCAGAATGTCACATAACACTGTTATCTTTTTATTATCTGAACTTACTTCGGAAAAATTGTCGTTAAAACTTCCTATTTCCGATTTGGCACAAAAAATGACAGGCTTACAGGCAAAAAAATAAAATTATTGTCAAACTTAAAAAATAAATTACCATGCCAAAATTAAACATTAAACCAATTGCCGGTTCACAAAATAGAGTCGTTGTTGAGCCCGCACCAGCCGAAGAAAAAACATCCGGTGGAATTATTATTCCTGATACAGCAAAAGAAAAACCACAAAAAGGAAAAATTGTTGCTATAAGCGAACAAGATGAAAAAGGTAATAAGCCTGTTGTAAAAATTGGAGATTCCGTTCTCTATGGTAAATATGCCGGTACTGAAATTAACATTGGAGGGAAAGATTACCTCATTATGAAGGAATCCGACATTTATGCTGTTGTATAAATTTAATTTAACGTTGTATTCCTTCGGTATTTTTAAAATAAATAATATTTAAATAACAATAAAACCAAAAAAAATGGCAAAAGAAATAAAATTTAATATGGAAGCACGTGACCTTTTGAAAAAGGGTGTTGATGCTATATCTAATGCAGTAAAAGTTACACTAGGACCCAAAGGCAGGAATGTGATCATTGAAAAGAAATTTGGCTCGCCTCAAATTTCTAAAGATGGTGTTACAGTTGCAAAAGAAATTGAACTTAAAGACCCTATTGAAAATATGGGCGCTCAGTTAATAAAAGAAGTGGCTTCTAAAACCGCCGATATTGCAGGCGATGGTACTACCACAGCAACGGTTCTTGCACAATCCATTATCACTACCGGTTTAAAAAATGTAACTTCCGGAGCTAATCCTATGGATTTAAAAAGAGGGATTGATAAAGCAGTTGAGGCAGTTGTAGGTCATCTGAAATCGCAGTCGAAAGAAGTAGGAAACAGTTTTGAAAAAATTGAGCAGGTTGCTACTATTTCTGCAAATGATGATTCCGTTATTGGAAAACATATTGCTGATGCCATGCGCCAGGTGAAGAAAGAAGGCGTAATAACGATTGAAGAAGCAAAAGGTACCGAAACTACTGTAAAAGTTGTTGAGGGTATGCAGTTCGATCGTGGTTATATTTCACCTTATTTTATTACCGATCCTGAAAAGATGGAAGCAGTGATGGAAGACCCATACATACTGATTTACGAAAAGAAGATATCAGTGATGAAAGATTTTCTGCCAATACTTGAAAAGACAGTTCAAACAGGTCGTCCTATGATGATAATTGCAGAAGATATTGAAGGAGAAGCATTAGCAACCCTTGTGGTGAATAAGATCCGTGGTTCGTTGAAGATATGCGCTGTAAAAGCTCCGGGATTTGGCGACAGAAGAAAAGAAATGTTGCAGGATATCGCAGTTCTTACAGGTGGAGTTGTAATTTCTGAAGAACAGGGTTACAAACTAGAAAATGCAGACCTTTCATACTTGGGCCAGGCAGAAAAAATAGTGGTTGATAAAGATAACACTACCATTGTAAACGGTAAAGGCGTGAAAGAAAATATTACTGCCCGCATCAACCAGATCAAAGCACAGATAGAAAAGACCACATCCGATTATGATAAAGAAAAACTTCAGGAACGCCTTGCTAAACTATCAGGTGGTGTAGCCGTTCTCTATGTTGGAGCTGCAAGCGAATTGGAAATGAAAGAAAAGAAAGACCGTTTCGACGATGCACTGCATGCAACCCGTGCTGCTATTGAAGAAGGTATTGTACCTGGTGGCGGTATTGCTTATATAAGAGCATTAGCTTCGCTCGACAAATTAACCGGCAGCAACGAAGACGAAACTATAGGTATTAAGATTATCCGCAGGGCTCTTGAAGAACCGTTGAGAATGATAGTCGAAAACGCAGGCGTAGAAGGTTCCATTGTTGTTCAGAAAGTGAAAGAAGGCAAGGACGATTATGGCTTTAATGCAAGAACCGAAAAATACGAAAACCTTTATAAATCAGGTGTGATCGATCCTACAAAGGTTACCCGTGTTGCTCTTGAAAATGCTGCTTCTATTGCAGGTATGATGTTAACAACCGAAGCCGTAGTAGTTGATATCAAGGAAAAAACTCCTTCCATGCCTCCTATGCCGGGCGGCGGAATGGGAATGGATTACTAAGTAGTGCCTGTCCATAAAGTCATTACAACGGATTTAAGAACAAGGATTAACCCTGCCCGACTGAATGAATTCAGTAATTCAGTCGGGCAGGGTTTTTAGATTTCAGATTTTCTGGTACTTCTAAAATCATCCCCGCACATGCAGGGTTAATCGATCCTGAAGCTTCGGGATTCAAAATATTGGACTTTATATACAAGCACTAAATAACCTTAGCTTCATTATGAAGCAGCGTTATGAGTTCCTTAGCATTTTCGGGATCAATCTTTCTGCATGCAGCTTTTGGCTTGGGGTATTCGTAATTAACAAATTCAACCAAAGGTTCTGCAGGAACCGGTTCAACTACCTGTAAGGGTTTAGTCCTCGCACCCATAATCCCTCTCATCGAAGGGATCCTTGGCTCTTTACAAATTCCTTTCTGGACAATAGCAACAAAAGGAGTCTGGGTTGCAACAACTTCATGTCCGCCGTCAATCTCTCTTTTCAGATTTACCTTGCCATTCTCAATATCGAAGTAAGAAACTGCGGAAACAGATGGTATGTTAAGCATTTCCGAAAGCATCCCGCCGACGGATGATCCATTGAAATCGCATGATTCAATTCCACAGAAAATAACATCAAAGTTTTCTTTCTTTATTACTTCTGCCAGTTGAGTTACGATAATATAATCATCTTTTGGTTCGGTGTTTATTCGGATGCCTTTATCAGCGCCTATTGCAAGAGCTTTTCTTATGGTTGGTTCTGTGTCGCTCAGCCCGACATTGATCACGGTGATGCTTTCAATTGCGCCCGGTTGCGCATCTTTGATATCAAGCGCTCTTGTCAATGCGAGCTCGTCCCATGGGTTCACGATCCACTGAACGCCTGTGGCATCAAAGGCTGTATTGTTGTTCACAAACTTGATCTTTGTAGTGGTGTCGGGAACATGACTGATACAAACTAAAATTTTCATAGCTTAAAATGTTTTTAATTAAAGTCAATGGCAAAATTAATCTTTCAAAATAGTTCTTGAAATAACTATTTTTTGAACTTCGGAAGTCCCTTCGTATATCTGTGTAAGTTTGGCTTCGCGCATCAAACGTTCAACATGATATTCTCTTACATAGCCATATCCGCCATGTATCTGAACAGCTTCGGTGGTAACTTCCATTGCAATGTCGGCACAGTATTGTTTTGCCATAGCGCTTTCAAAACCATAAGGTTGGTGCGAATCTTTGAGCCATGCCGATTTCAGGCATAATAATCTTGCGTTCTCAATTTTCACAGCCATATCAGCCAATTTGAAAGCAATAGCCTGGTGATTGGCGATTTCCGTACCGAATGCTTTTCTTTCTTTAGCATATTTTACAGCTCTTTCAAAAGCTCCTGATGCAATTCCAAGCGCTTGCGCTGCAATACCTATGCGACCACCATCAAGGGTTTTCATTGCAAATGTAAATCCGAAACCATCTTCTCCTATACGGTTTGCTTTTGGCACTTTAACGTCATTGAACATAACGGAATGAGTATCCGAGCTACGCATACCCATTTTGTTTTCGTGTGGTCCCAATGTAATGCCTGGCCAATTTTTTTCTACTATCAGCGCATTGATTCCTTTGTGTTTCTTTTCAGGATGAGTTTGTGCGATCACCAGATAAGTTGAAGCGCAGTTTGCATTGGTGATCCAGTTTTTTGTTCCGTTTAAAAGATAATAATCGCCTTTGTCTTCTGCTGTGGTTCTTTGTGAAGTAGCATCCGAACCGGCTTCAGGTTCCGATAAAAGAAAAGCGCCTATTTTTTCACCTTTTCCAAGAGGAACAAGGTATTTTTGTTTTTGCGCTTCGGAGCCATAGGTTTCAAGTCCCCAGTTCACAAGAGAATTGCAAACCGACATAACAACAGCCGCAGCCGAATCTATTTTGGAAATCTCTTCCATTGCGAGTACGTATGATATGGTATCCATTCCGCCGCCACCGTATTTGGGATCGGTCATCATACCAAGAAATCCAAGTTCAGCTAATTTCTTCATCTGATCTTTGGCAAATTCTCCTTTTTCATCTCTTTCGATAATTCCCGGTAAAAGTTCGCGTTCAGCAAAATCTTTTGCAGCCTGCTGAATCATTTTCTGTTCTTCAGTAAATTCAAAGTTCATAATATTTGTGATTTTGGTTAATAAATGATTGAATTAAATTTGTTAATAATTTTCCTATGATACAGCACCTGTTATAACTGCAACACTCGAACCGCAACCAAGCCTGTTCGCTCCGGCGTTAATAAGGGCTACGGCTTGATTATAGTTTCTTATCCCGCCGCTTGCTTTTACTCCCATTTTAGGACCTACAATTCTTCGCATTAAAACTACGTCCTGAACAGTTGCGCCACCGCCCGAAAAACCGGTACTGGTCTTCACAAAATCAGCCCCTGCTTTTTTAGCAATTTCACAGGCTAATATTTTTTCTTTTTCAGTCAACAAAATTGTTTCAATGATCACTTTCAGAATAGTAGCGCTTCGGCAAGCTCTTTTTATAGTTCGGATATCTTCTTCAACAAATTTTAAATTTCCGGATTTTAAAACACCGATATTGATTACCATATCTATTTCGTCTGCTCCGCTGGCTATTGCACTTTTCGCTTCAAACGCTTTACTACGGCTGTCCATTCCTCCTAACGGAAATCCTACAACCGAGCAAATTTTAATACCGGAACCTTTAAGTTTTTTTGCTACAAAAGGTACCCATCCCGAGTTTACACATACTGACTTAAACTTATATTTAATGGCTTCATCACATAATTGTTCAAATTGAGATGTTACTGCCTCCGGTTTTAACAAAGTGTGGTCAATATATTTTGCTAATTCAGCAGCAGACATCTGTACTCCCGGCTCCGACTGATTGGCTGATTCTTCATCCGGCGAAGTCTGAGTTTTAGTTTTTTTATTAAACCGCGATATTATTTCCTTTGTAATTTTGTCAACCAGTTCATCATTTTCCATTTTATTCTGCGATTATAATGTTTTTCAATGTCATTTAACAAAAGTACAGCAAATTATTTTATCTGCCAAATTGGGAAATGGGTTCTATAAAAACGTATGATAGCGGTTTAGTGGTTGTTTTTGGTGAACACAAATATTGCATCTGTTATCTTCGGTTTTTTTCTCCGGTACTTTATCCTTAATGAAAAATAACGGCTGCCAATTACCTTGCTCAAAAATGTTCAAATCCCCATGAGGCTAACAGGTTTGTCAAGTTTTTATTATATAAATTCAATGAATATTTATTTCATTCTTCATTTCTGATAATTTCCTTAATATCCTCAATGACCTTTTTAGCCAGATGTTCTGCTTTTACCATCGAATCGCTTTCGGAATAAATGCGTATAATAGGTTCGGTATTGGATTTGCGCAGGTGCACCCATTCGTTGTCGAATTCAATTTTTACGCCATCCACAGTATTTACAGGTTGTTTGGCATATTTATTTTTCATCTTCGCCAGAACATTGTCAACATTGATCTCCGGCAATAATTCGATCTTATTTTTAGAAATAAAATACGAAGGATAAGTATCACGCAGTGCAGAACATTTTTTGCCAGATTTTGCCAGATGCGTAAGAAAAAGTGCAATGCCCACTAATGCGTCCCTTCCATAATGCAGTTCAGGATAGATCACACCACCGTTGCCTTCGCCGCCAATGACGGCGTTTTTGGACTTCATCATTTCCACTACGTTCACTTCGCCCACTGCTGAGGCAAAATATTCTCCTCCATTTTTTTCCGTAACATCGCGCAGCGCCCTTGTGGACGATAGGTTTGAGACAGTGTTACCTTTTTTATTTTTTAAAATATAATCAGCAACTGCAACAAGCGTGTATTCTTCGCCAAACATTTCGCCATCTTCGCAAATAATTGCAAGCCGGTCAACATCAGGATCTACTGCAAAACCCACATTTGATTTGCTTTCAACAACACGTTTAGAAATATCCCCGAGATGTTCGGGTAAAGGTTCGGGATTATGCGGGAAAATGCCCGTAGGTTGGCAATACAATTTTTCGATATTCCAAACACCAAGGGCTTCAAGCAAAACAGGGATGGAAATGCCACCCACAGAGTTTACACAATCAATAGCGACTTTAAAACCGGCGTTTTTAATAGCTTTCACATCAAGCTGTGGCAAAGCTAAAATCTTTTCAATATGCTTTTGTAAAGCTGAACTATTGAATTTCAGACTCCCCAAATCATCCACTTGCGAAAAAACAATTTCGTCATTTTCAGCGATCTCAAAAATCTTTTGTCCTTCAAATGCGGATAAAAATTCTCCTTTATTATTCAATAATTTCAGGGCATTCCAGTGTTTTGGATTATGGCTTGCCGTAATGATGATTCCTCCGTCTGCTTTAAGATCAATTACAGCCATTTCCACAGTAGGAGTAGCGGCTAATCCTATATCTGTTACATTAAAGCCCATCCCTGTGGCAGTACCGGTTATGATGTCTCTTATCATTTCACCGGAAAGACGCGCATCGCGACCAATAATAATATGCGAATTTTTCTTTTTCACCTCTGATTTAAGCCAAGCAAGATATGCTGCCGTATATTTCATCACATTTGCAGGACTCAGTCCCTCGCCGGCCTTACCACCTATCGTGCCTCTTATTCCTGATATAGATTTGATCAGTGTCATAAAAAATTTATTTAGTTTATACAAAAGTAAATCTTTACAATGAATTATGGCTAAATATTCATATCTGATCAGAATAGAATACTTTTTATTAACTTTGCCCGTTTTTAAATATTTGAATATACATGATGGGTGATTTTGACAGGGATGAAGAGAGGAATGTAACGGCGCTTGTTAAGCGGTTTGATGAAATGCTTAAACGTGGGGAACAATTCTATTTCGATGTGGATGAGTTTGAAGATATTATAGACTTCTATTTCAGCAAGAACAATATTCGCAACACAAATAAAGCTATCCGCTATGCCAGTGAACAGCATCCGCATGCTGTTGTTTTCATACTTCGTAAAGCACAATTATTTGCATCTGCCAACAAGACACAGAAAGCCTTGGAACTGCTTACAAAAGTGGAAAATCTCGACCCTTTTAATCCTGAGCTTTTTATGACCAAAGGCGCCATTTATAGCCAGATGAAGAAGTACGACAAAGCAATTGAGGAATATAATAAAGCAATTAACGATTCTGAATATTTGGATGAAGTATACATCGATATCGCTTTTGAATACGAAAACCTCAACAATTATCAAAAAGCAATTGATTATCTGAGCAAGTCACTCAATATTAATCCTGATAACGATTCTGCCATATATGAAATTGCTTATTGTTTTGAACATACTAATCAACTTGAAAAGTCAATAGATTATTTCAATAACTTTCTGGATAATAATCCTTATTCTGTTGTTGCATGGTACAATTTGGGAATTGGTTATAACCTTTGTGAACTTTATGAAAAATCGATAGAAGCATTTGATTTTGCCATTGCCATTGATAAAATTTTTTCTTCCGCCTATTTTTACAAAGGAAATTCTCTGATTTGTCTGGAAAGATACCAGGAAGCCATTGATATTTTTAAAGAAACCCTGGTTTTAGAAATTGCTGATGCATATACCTATTATTACATGGGTGAATGCTATGAGAAGATTAAGAATTTTGATGAAGCCTTAAGATATTACAAAAAAGCCCTTAAAATTGATAAAAGCATTGTTGATGCATGGATAGGGCTTGGTTCTGTACTGGACGATACTGATAAAACAAAAGAAGGGCTTATGTGTTTTCAGAAGGCTGTGGAATTGGATCCATTGAATCCGGAGTACCGGTATATGTTGGCAGATGCGCAACTTAAACTAAAATTGTATGATGATGCAATTGCGTCTTTTCGCAAAGTAAGCCAGCTTGACATCGCCAACGAAGATATCTGGTTAGATTATTCAGATGCACATATAAAAGCGGGCAACTATACTCTGGCTATCGAAACCATTTGCAAAGGTATTGAACAGCAGCCCGAAAACTTTAGTCTGACATACAGGCTTGCTAATTACCTTTTGAAAAACAACCAAATAAAAGAAGCCTGTAAAGCATTAGAAACAGCCTTACAGATGAATTACAGCAAGCATTGCGAATTTCTGGAATACGAACCAGGCTTGCTGAGAAACCAACAAATAATGGATTTGATTGAACTTTATAAAAAATAACAAAATATACAACCATGGAATCTGTATTAGATTTTATACCCAAAAGACCTTCCAAACCAAGAGAATCAGGAATTACCATGATGATGGATAAAGGGCTTAGCTTGCGCGAAGTGGAGGATTTTCTTACAACAGGAGGAGAATATACCGACTTTGCCAAATTAGGCTTCGGCACTTCTGTAGTTATGAATGATAAAGACGTCCAGAAAAAAATACAATTGTATAAAGAAGCTAATATACGTGTGTATTTTGGGGGCACTCTTTTCGAAGCCTATATTATCAGAAACAAATTTGATCATTACATGAAATTGGTTGATAAGTTTAAAGTGGATGCAATTGAAGTTTCTGACGGTTCCATTTTGATGGACCATGGAGATAAATGCAAATACATTAATAAACTGTCGAAGACTTATATTGTTCTTTCCGAGGTTGGTTCTAAGGAAGCAGGAATCATTACCGCTCCTAATAAATGGATATCTATGATGCAGGCAGAGCTTGATGCCGGTTCATCTTTTGTAATCGGAGAAGCTAGGGAAAGCGGGACAGTAGGTATTTACAGGCCAAACGGGAATGCCCATGTTGCGCTTGTTAACAAGATCATTGCAAAAGTTGACCAAAATAAAATTATCTGGGAAGCTCCCTTAAAATCGCAGCAGACATGGTTTATCAAAACACTTGGGTCAAATGTAAACCTTGGAAATATAGCGCCGAATGAAGTGATACCCCTCGAAACCCTTAGAATTGGTTTAAGAGGAGATACTTTTTTCCAGTTCCTGCCCGATGAATTTCAAACATTACGGATTAAACCAGATTCCAAATAGTGCCTGTCTGTAATGTCGGCATAATATTTAAAAGTCCCAAATTCCAAGTCCCAAAACTCAAATTCCAAGAAAAAAAGAAAAAACACAACAAACTACAAATGAGCAATAGACAATGAATAATGACATTTTTTTGGGGGACTTGGGGCTTGAGATTTGGGGCTTGGGGCTTTCATTTTTGAAAATCTTTGACTTTAAAGACATACACTAAATAGTTTTTAAGTGTCTTAAAACTTGACAATGGGTATTACAGAATTTCTTGTTCCGCTCATTACTGCATTTATTCAGAGTATCGGATATGCCGGTATTTTTATATTGATGATGCTTGAAAGCATGGTAGCTCCGGTTCCCAGCGAAGCGGTGATGCCATTTGCAGGAATGCTAATTTCTAATGGAGAATTTACATTTGCCGGAGTTATATTTTTTAGCACATTGGGAAGTATTGTCGGATCACTGATTTCATACTATATCGGCTACTATGGAGGACGACCCCTCGTTGACAGATTTGGGAAATACCTTCTGTTAGATCATCATCACTTAGACCTTACTGAAAAATATTTTCAAAAAAAAGGCGATATAACAATATTTATTTGTCGTTTTATTCCTGTCGTAAGGCATTTGATATCTATCCCTGCGGGAATGGGTAAAATGAACCTTTTAAAGTTTTCAGTTTATACCATTATCGGTGCAGGTCTATGGAATGCATTCCTAACTTTTGTAGGTATGAAATTAAAAAGCAACTGGAACGAAGTACTTAAATACAGTACAGTGATAGATATAGTTATTGTTGCAGGACTATTGATTGTTTGCATTTATACAGCTTACAAATTACATACAGGTTATAAAAACAAGAAAGCATCAAAGATATCCTGATTGGATAATATCATTAACAGAATGGAACTTTACGGGCTAATTGGCTATCCACTTTCCCATTCTTTTTCCGCTCAGTATTTTTCTGAAAAGTTTTTCAGAGAAGGCATTCATGATACCCGATATGAACTTTTCCCCATTTCCACTATCGAACAACTTTTGCCACTAATAAAAGAAAAGAAAGAGCTAAAAGGACTTAATGTTACTATCCCTTACAAAGAAAGCATTTTTCCTTTTCTTGATTTCATTGATCCCATTGCAAAAGAAATAGGCGCTGTAAATACAGTCAGGATAGAAAAAAGAGAGAAACTTATTCTACACGGCTTTAACACCGATGTTTTCGGCTTTGAAGAAAGTGTAAAATCACTGTTGCTCCCTCGGCACAAAAAGGCTCTGATACTTGGTACCGGCGGTGCATCAAAAGCAGTTGGATATGTGTTAAAAAAAATGGGAATTGATTATTTTTTTGTTTCAGGAAAAATGCAGGAAACTTCTTCCGTTCTCACTTATTCTGATTTGGATGAAGAAATTATTTCATCTCACTTTTTAATCATCAATACCAGTCCTGTCGGCATGTTTCCAGATTTGCATGAAGCACCTGATATTCCTTATCAATTCATTTCAAAAGATCATCTTCTATTCGATCTTGTTTATAATCCGTCAGAAACAGTATTCATGAAAAAAGGGATTGAAAAAGGCGCTGTCATATCAAATGGCTTGAAAATGCTGTATCTTCAGGCGGAGAAATCATGGGAGACATGGAACGTATAAAAATTTTATTCTGAATTCCATTCATTTTTTCCCCATCAAATTCCAGCCATAAATAAGGAAAAGCAAAAACCATATTCCGAATATTAAACCGCTTAACGAATCAAGCCCTTCCCATTTACCGAATATCAATTGAATTGTTCCGAAAATAACTGCAAGAACACCTGAAACAATAAGAAAGTAGAATAAAATTTTATCAAGAAGTGTTTTTGTGTATTTCGCGAAATATTCTTTTTCCTCATGCGCTTGCTGATACCGGGTATATGCCCTGTAATACGACGCATAATCGTTTCGTGTTTTGGCTTGCGGTTTCAGTCCCGTAGTGGAAGGATATTTTAATTTAAAATCATACCATCTGCGCTTTTCAGTATTTATTAACACGCGGTAGGCTTCGTTGATTATCTGGAAATCCCGTTTGGCATTTTCTTTTTTATTAATATCAGGATGATAAAGCTTAGCTTTTATGCGGTAAGCCTGTTTAATCTGTTCAATATTTGCATCACGGGATATTCCTAATACTTGATAATAATCAGTTTGCATCTGTAAAAAAATAGTAATTATTTTAACTGATCTATAAATTCACTGATGCAGCAATAAATATAACTCAGATCCTTGTTCAAAATACAATAAGGAGGCAGAATATAAATTATGTTCCCTAAAGGACGAAGTATAATTCCTTTACTGATAAAGAAACTGTATATTTCATTTCGTAATAAATTCAAATACGAGGTATCATCATTTGTTTTTAGTTCTATAGCGATAATTGTTCCTTTTTGCCGGATATTACGGATTGCAGGATGATCTTTTATTTCATTAAAAAATCCGGAATGTTTCGATTCAATTCTTTTTACATTCCCGAAACATTCTTCTTTTTCGTACAGATCAAGACTGGCAATAGCTGCTGAACACGCCACAGGATTGGCAGTATAGGAATGTCCATGATACAAGGTTTTTGTTTTGTCGTCAGAGAGAAAAGCGTCAAAAATTTCCTGAGTGCAGGATGTAACTCCCATTGCCATTACACCTCCGGTAAGTCCTTTGGAAAGACAGTACAAATCAGGCTTTTCATTAATATAGTCAGTAGCGAAGAATTTTCCGGTACGGTAAAAGCCTGTCATTACTTCATCTGCAATGGTAATGATATTATTTTTTTTACAGAAACCTATCATCTTTCCCAATATTTCCGGCTTATACATCACCATACCCGCAGCCCCCTGCACCAACGGTTCAAAAATAAAAGCAGCAATATCTCCTGATTTTGCAATTTGTTTCAACTGGTTAAACGATTCATCTTCTCTTCCCGTTACAGGCACATCAATGAATTCCACATTAAAAAGATATTGCCTGAAAGGATCGGTAAAAACACCTCTGCCACTTACAGACATTGCGCCAAACGTATCGCCGTGATAGGCATTCCGGAAAGCTATTATTTTTTTCTTTTCATATCCTTTGTTCGACCAATATTGTATAGCCATTTTCAATGCAACTTCCACAGCCGTAGAACCATTATCAGAATAAAAAATCTTTTTCTGGTTGGCAGGTAAATGCTGAAGTAACCGTTCTGCAAGCTCAACAGCTTTCGGATGCGTGAATCCTGCAAAGATCACATGTTCCAAAACGCCTAGTTGCTGACTGACTTTTTCAGCAATATACGGATTGGAATGCCCGTGTGTATTAACCCACCAGGAAGAGATTGCATCAATGTATTTATTATTTTCCTCATCATAAAGATAAGCCCCTTCCCCTCTCATAATACCTGTAATACAGGCATTTTTCATTTGAGTATATGGATGCCATATCACCCTGCTGTCGCGTTCCGTAAGTTTCATTTTATTTTATTCTGTTACTTTTGTTTCCGGAGCCACATCATGTGTGATCCACTTGTTACCGCCAATTACCGTAGCTTTTCCGATAGTTATTCTTCCGAGAATAGTGGAATTGGAATAAATTATTACATCATCTTCTACAATCGGATGCCTTGGTATCCCTTTTATTGGTTTGCCTTTTTCGTCAAGGGGAAAGCTTTTAGCGCCAAGGGTTACGCCCTGATATAATCTTACATTTTTCCCAATAATTGTTGTTTCACCAATAACAACGCCGGTTCCATGATCAATGAAAAAATATTCGCCAATTGTTGCGCCCGGATGAATATCTATTCCTGTGAGCGAGTGCGACATTTCTGTGATGATCCTCGGAATTAGCGGAACTTCCAGAAGCAATAATTCATGGGCAATTCTGTAATAGATAAGCGCTGTTATACTTGGATAACAAAATATTGCCTCGCCATAACTTTTGGCGGCAGGATCACCTTTATAGGCAGCAATTACATCAGTAGAGAGCAAATGTTTGATATACGGTAATCGTGAAATAAACTTTGCAGCGACTTCCTTTGACTTGTTTTCACAATCATGACAAACCTTTTGGTCATCTTCACAATAAAAACAGAAGCCCCTTTTAACCTGTTCAGATAGGGCACGGTAAATAATGTCGATACTTGCACCAATGTAATAATTCATCGTTTCGCTGCCTACTTCGGAATGACCGAAAAAGCCAGGGAATAAAACTTTTTTCAGATGCTCCATAATCTGGTTAAGGCTATCGATCGATGGCATCAGTATCTCATGAGAAGAACGATGTTGTAAAAATCCATACTCCTCATTATTACCAAGTTCTGCTACAACAGAATCTATAATATTCATTTTATCATTATGATCTTTCATTTTCCTCAAATTTATACTGTAAATAGGTATTAGTTGACTTTTTCATTGATCCCAACGAATTACGAATTTTGTACGAACTTACGAATTTCGTAGTTCGTAGTTTCGTATCAGTTCGTACTTCGGTGGGTAAGTAAAACTTAAATTATGACTGTTCAAAATATAAAAAGGTCAGTACTCAAATATCTTTCGCCTGTATCACACACTATAAAAACTATCATTTTTCCTTTGTTTTCAGCACTTTGCGCAACTTGTAATGCAGCCCACGCATTGGCTCCCGAAGATATTCCGCATAAAATACCTTCTTCTTTTATCATTTTTTTTGCTGTATCTATAGCCTCCTGATTTGTTACAGTAATTATTTCATCAATAATATTCCTGTTCAATACTTCAGGAACAAATCCCGCCCCTATTCCCTGAATTTTATGAGGAGAAGGCACTCCACCTGAAAGCACAGGTGAGTCGGACGGTTCAACAGCTATCGCTTTAAAGCCGGGTTTTCTTTTTTTAATAACTTCGGAAATACCTGTGATAGTACCACCGGTGCCGACACCTGAAACAAGAATATCAACTTTGCCATCAGTATCATTCCATATCTCTTCAGCAGTTGTTCTGCGATGTATCTCAGGATTGGCAGGGTTTGCAAACTGCATCGGCATAAAAGATTTTTTTATTTTCACACTCAACTCTTTTGCTTTTTCAATAGCGCCCTTCATTCCTTTTGCAGCAGGAGTCAGTTCGAGCTTAGCGCCGAAACCTTTGAGGATATTACGCCTTTCAACGCTCATACTTTCGGGCATCGTAAGAATTAATTTATACCCTTTCACAGCGCATACCATAGCGAGCCCGATACCGGTATTTCCGCTTGTTGGCTCTATGATTACAGTATCTTTATTTACCTTACCCGATTTTTCTGCATCCTCTATCATAGCTAATGCAATACGATCTTTAACAGATGATGCAGGATTAAAGAATTCCAGCTTTGCCAGAACTTCTGCCCTGCAATCTTTAGTAATACTGTTAAGCCGTACAAGCGGAGTATTACCAATAAGGTCAAGAATGTTATGGGCGATTTTCATAAGTGTGAATTAGTAATTAAAATATTTTATAACGATTAGTAGCTGCCCTTTATTCCTTATCGTCTTCAAATTTTTCTGTTTTCTTGTCCGTTACAAACCATGATGCAACATAAGCTGTAAATGTACCAAAAAGTCCAACGCCACCGGTCATTAATATTGCCGCAATAATTCGCCCCTCGGTTGTTACTGGGAATTTGTCACCATATCCAACTGTGGTAATTGTTACATAAGCCCACCAAACGGCATCTTCAGCTGTTTTGATATTACTATTTGGATCAGTTTCAACTTGTAAAATTGCTATTGCAGAAAATATAATAAGTAGAGCAGCAATTATTAAAACTGATGTAAATGCTCCTTGTGCTTTGTTACTAAAAACATGGCTAACAAAATGTTTTGTTGAACGAAATGCTCTGATAATACGTAATAACCTGATTAAACGAAGTAGTCGTCCTGCTCTTAAAATATTAATAGCTGGTATACTTGATATTAAATCTATCCAACCCCATTTCAAATACTTCCATTTACTATCAGCCTGATACAATCGAACACAAAAATCAATAAAAAAAACAATGCAAATACAGTTGTCTATATAATTCAAAAGTATAGATGTTTCAGATGGCAAAACATATAATGTGTCAACTAATAATGCTCCTAAAACATAAATAGATAAAACAACTACAATCAGGTCTAAAACGCTAAGTTTTGTTTCAGTTTCAGCTTTTTCTTTCATTATTTAAAAGTTTAAGATTAGTTTCCGCCATGTTGATAGCACAGCCCATTCGGGCTTAATGTCTTTCGTTTACACCTATTCCCAGCCTTTGTGGTTCCCGAACATTGAACAGAAGTCGCCCTTTTATTTATTTTTACAGGAGTAGTTGTCGTAATGGAATTATTATTCTGTTGGCTTTCGTGCAAGTAACAATATCCCGAAGTATTTAAAGTGTTATTTTTACACTGACTGCCAGCTTTTGTTTTTCCTTTACATTGAACGGATGAGGAAGATTTATTTTTTTCTTTTGTGCCTGCAGTTTTAGAACTTTTCCAAGTCCAACATTTAATGCACAAAGTTCCCTCAATTATTTTTTCTTGTTGGTCAGGAAGTGAAGGGAAAAAATCTATTCCAGTAAATTTTTCAACGCTGTCAATTGTTACAGCATAATTGTATAAAGGATTGCTTGAACCAGCATTCGGAAGAATAAATCCAATTCCCTTAATGCTTGGTTCAGTATAGTCAAGAATTACTTTATAAAAGTATTTTGGTACAGAAACTTTATTCGTTCCTATTGTAGGAAGTCCGGTTGTCAAAACTGGTCCAGTCACAATATAAATCGAATTATTTTCAATTGCCCACGTTCTAACTAATTCTTCTAATCTTTTCCAAACGCCTCTATTAAAACTTGGTTCTTGTGGGCTCATATTGCTGTAATAAAAAGATTCTGTCATAGTGGTTGATGACCAACCCATGTCTGATGCAGGGGCTAAGTGTCCTTTGTCATATCCTGAACCAGCATAGTCTTTATCATTTGCGGTATTTGTTTTCACATAAGGGTCGGATAAAAATTTATTTGTTCTGTCAAATATTTTTTTCGCTTCCTCACTTGTCAATTCATAGGCAACCCAATTCGCTTGTTCGTGAGTTTCATTGTATAATAAGGAATATCCAGTATGAGTAATTATAATGTCTTTGGGCGAAGTCTTTGGTATTTCTAATTTGTTTAGAGTGATTGGTTTAATATTGTCTAGCGGAACACTATCTATAAAAGTCGGTGTACTGTCTTTATTAAGCGATACTTTATTGCCTTCCGATGGTGCTGTTCCTTGTTTACAGCATATCAAAGTGCAAGTTGCTAAAATTGTCAGAATGGTATGTATAAAATTTTTCGTTGTCGTCTTTTTTAGGGTTGCTTGTAACTTATTTATCTATAAAGTTATTCCATACCAAGCCACTCAATTTTGGTTGGACATATATGGGTTTTACTTGCCCCAGAGGGGTTTTCTGTTTATAGCAAATATTTATCAAAAATATCAAAGCTCCAGCGGAGCGCCCTGATAATTATTCATACCAATCAAATAAATATTTTTCATTGTATTCAATGTCAAATTTTCTCAATAATTCAAGGTATTCTTCTTTAAATGAATAATATTTTCGCGACTTTGAACAGCAAAAACAATTTGATCATACATTTGTGAATAAGTGTTTGCCATATTTACAGGACGCTCCTACGGAGCTTCGGGTAATAATATTTGAATCTGCGCTATCTATCCCGTGTATGCTTTCAGGCAGGAAAAGGGCATTAAGTCTTTATTTTCTTCACTTCAATTGGTTCAATTTCAGGTAAAGTCTTAACATTGCAATCAATAAAATCTTTCCCATAAAATAGTTTTATTGCAGATTCAGGAAGCCAATAAAACGCATTTTGCGGATCTACTGCGAGCCATCCATAATTTTTAATGTAGCATTCTGCCCAAGCATGAAAGCCTTGAAAACCATTCTCTGGCATAAATATGTACCCTGTTATAAAACGGCAGGGAATTCCTTTTTTTCTCATTAAAGCAATAAATAAATTGGTGTATTCACTACAAGTTCCTTTTTTTCTTTTTAATATAGTATTAACATCTAATGTTCTTGAATTTCCTTTGCTTATTTCATTAGCCAAAGAATCATCAAACTCTATAAATTCCGAAACAAATTTTAACCCTTTATATATTATTTGAAGTGTATTTTTACTTTCGCCAAACAATGTATCGGTAATTTGAATTATTGAGGCAGTATTACTTTGAATCAATTCTGTTTCTTCCAAATATTTGGCAATTTCTTTATTATAAACATAATTAGCATCGAATGTGTCACGTTCTGCAATCACTCTTTTTAAACTATCATAATACGCATTAAAAGTCTTTAAAGTTATTTTATAAATGGTATCCTTTTGTTTAATGCGGATAATTTTTTGGGGATATGAGTTAACTGCCTCTAACGATAAATTCTTTGCCTTAATTTCATATTTTGTATAATCTATTCTATCATGCACTTTGCAGCCATTTAGCAAGACTAAAGCAGTGATAATTACTAATAATTTATTTTTCATTTTTTTGTTTTTATTGTGCTATTTTCCAGATTGTATCAATAACAGTTCCATCCACCCATTTTACCACAGCAACGGGATCATCTGTATATTCAGGTTTATCAGGCTTACCACATATTTGCTCTGCCTCATTTTTCAGTTCCTGAATGGTCTTTATCGGCAATTTTGAATTTTTCATTGCTTTCAACAAATCTTTCCTGAGCGGATTTATAGCAATGCCTCTTTCGGTAACAATTACATCTATCAATTCTCCAGGTCCGCAGATCGTGGTAACTTCATCACGGATAATGGGTATCCTGTCGCGGAACAAAGGAACAGGCAGAATGGTACATTTGGAAAAAATGCAGTTCTGCCAGCCGCCAATACCGTGCAGCAACATGCCATCGGAATGGGTAACAACATTGGCATTAAAATTTACATCTACTTCGGTAGCGCCTAAAATGCAAACATCAACCATCGAAGCGAAGTTCCCTTTGCCATGGTAGTTATAGCTTGTAAACGGACTGGTATTAACATGATTAGCGTTTTCACGCATCGAACGAACTCCATCCAGATCAAAAGTTTGCCCATCAAGAATGTAACCGACTAATCCGTCTTCCATCATTTTAACGAGATATTTATTGCTTCCTCCTCTTGCCCACCCAGCTTTCATTCCACGCTCTCTTAGTATATCGGCAAAATAAATTCCAATTGAAAGAGCAGTGCCTCCGGCGCCGGCCTGAAATGAAAAACCGTTTTTTATTATTCCTGCTTCATCACAAAATTGGGCTGACCATTCTGCGAGAAGCAATCTATCGGGGCTCTTTGTTATTTCAGTTGTTCCAGAAACAATTTTTTCGGGAATGCCAACTTTATCGACCACTACAACATAATCTACATAGTTTCCCTGAATTTGCCAAGGTATGCAAGGGAAAGGAACAAGATTATCCGTAACAACAATTACTTTATGTGCATATTGTGAATCGGCAAGGGCAAAGCCAAGCAAACCACATGCGGCGGGACCTCTGTCGCCGGTGGCATTTCCAAATGCATCGGCTGTGGGGGCTGCAATTACTGCAATATCTATCACAACTTCTCCATCCTGGATAGATTGATATCTGCCGCCATGCGAACGCAAAATGCCCAACCCGTTCATCCCTTTGGTTGAAGTATGTCGGCCAAGCGATCCGTTCATGCTTCCTTCAATATGATGAATCGTTCCATCTTCAAGATATTTGACCAATGGAGCATGACATTCAAAAGAAGCGGAAGGAACCCATGTAAGGTTCTTTATACCCAATTCTGCTGCAATATCAAAAATTTGATTGGCTATAAGATCACCATTTCTGAAATGATGATGTGTGGATATAACCATGCCATCCTTGAGACCTGCTTTTATCAATGCGTCCCTGAGAGAAGCAACCGTTTTATTCCCGTCTGCCGGATAATCGGCGCATGTGGCTATTGGAGGCGCATACTTATTTCCGGAAGGGCGAAATTTTCCGACTCCCATAAAAGGCGCCTGTGGCTTGCCATTTACTTCAAGCGGCACCAACCGGCCTAAAGCATTTTTCACAAGTTTAACTGACATTGTTTTCTTTCCTCCAATTTTGGTTTAATTTTCCTGTTTTAATCGCAATATCAATGGTTCGCTGAGCTCTTTTGACTACAGGAGGATCAATCATTTTTGTTCCTAAAGAAACAACACCTAATCCTTTTTCGGTCGCTTCAATGAATGCGTTAACAATCTTCCTGGCTTTTTCGATCTCGTCATTATTGGGAGCGAAATATTCATGAATTACACGGATCTGCCTTGGATGTATGCAGCCCATCCCGTCAAATCCAAGCGCTTTTGATTTCAATACGTTCTGTTTTAATCCTTCCATATCTGCAACATCGGAAAATACAGAATCAATTGGCTGAATACCTGCAGCACGGCATGCATTAACTACCTGGCATCTTGCATAGAATGATTCCATTGCTTCGTTTGTACGTTTTGCGCCAATATCAGCAGTATAATCCTCGAGTCCGATGACCATTGCAACTATGTTATCTGCTGAAGTAGCAATTTCATAAGCCTTGATCACGCCAAGGCTGCTTTCGATAATTGGCATAAGCCAGATATTCCCACTTACTTTGTATTTCTTTTTCAGATATTCGATCTTTTTATTCACCTGGTGAATTTGATCTTCGCTTTCACATTTTGGGACAAGAATAAGATTTACATTATGAGGCACAATAAATTCGAGATCATCAAGGCCTTTTGGAACCTGATTAATTCTTACCATTCGCTCAGCGCCATAAAAGTCAAGGCTGCACAAAGCATTTCTGACAATGAAACTGGCTTCATATTTTTTATCCACAGCTACAGCATCTTCAAGGTCGAGAATGATTCCATCAGGTTTATGTATCCCTGCATTTATCATCAAACTGGGAGTATTTCCCGGCAGGTATAGCCTGGAAACCCTATATTTGTCTCTATTTGTCTGATACTTGTTTTGCTCTAAGAAAGGTGGCAGAAATTCTTTTTCAGTATTTATTAATTGCTTTATTGCTGCTTCTAACCTGGCATAAATAACAAAAGGCAGCGCTCCTGAATCTTCGATCAAGACTTTCGCATTTTTTATTTCGAAATAATTTAATATTTCCTTCGCCTGCTTCATGATACTGTCGCCATATAAAACTTTCACCTTGCTCTCGATCTGAATGTCGATACCTTTGACATCCGTTATTTCGACTGTAACAAAACAATCAGAGCGAATACTCTTGCCTTTGTTACCGGCACTTGCAATATTTGCCAATGGTTCCTCCTTTCATTATTAATTTGATATAAAACGATAAAATTATAAAAAAATCAAAAAAAAAGAGCGCTATGCGCTCTTTTCTTTTCGTCAAGGTGAAATTATTTTTTCTTTATTACTCTTTTTCCACCTTTTTTTGCATTTTCTATGCTGTCTTTCTTAAGACTGTCTTTTACAGCAATTTGTTTCAGGCTGTCTGCTGTTTTCATAGCTATTTCAGCTTTTGCAATGCTGTCTTTCATAATGCTGTCTGTTGCCAGACTGTCTTTTAGTTTTTTTGCTTTTTCAGCATCTTTGTTGGGTCCGCAAGCAACGAATGCAATCATTCCTGCTACTACGAACAATGCGAATAATTTTTTCATGTGTTTTTTAAATATTTTGGTTAATTTAATTTGTGTGCAAAAATAAACATTATTTAATACTATATACAATAAAAAATAAAAAAAATAAACATCTTATCAACATTATTTACAGATATAGCTAACTGTCAATTTATTATAAATTAAAATTTAATTATCAAAGTTTATTTCGTATTTTTTTATTCTCAATGATCTTTTTTGCAAGTTCAGGAAAATCAATCCCGTCAAAATTGCCGGAACTCATGAGTAAAAGATTTTTGTTGTGCCAATTCATTGCAAGCAGCTCATTCAGCAAAACCTTGCTGTCAGTAAAGACCTTAATACCATCCCTGTCAAATGCCTGCCGTACTTGCTCTGTAGTAATAGGAGGCAGTTTTTTATGAGCAATAGTATGCGGATTGAAGTAAACAATTGCTGTATCTGCAGCATTCATAGCCCCTTTATATTCTTTTAAAAACTCTGCCGTAAGGCTGCTGAAGGTATGCAGCTCAAAACAGGCAATGAGTTCTTTTTCGGGTAACTGTTCTTTTACCGCAGTCGTAGTGGCTTTGAGTTTGGATGGAGAATGTGCAAAATCTTTAAACACACTTACACTGTCATTTTTTGCTATTAATTCTAATCGTTTGGAAGCGCCTTTAAAAGACAATATTGCTTCATAAAATTTCCCGTCGTTTACCCCAAGTTGATTGCAAACAAACCTCGCTCCGGTTATATTCAGCATATTGTGTTTCCCAAAAACTTTCATCGGATGCATACCCTCATTTGAATAAAGATATGTCTTTCCGTTTTTTATAATATATTCAGGCAGAGAATAAGGCAACTTGGTAACGGAATCTTTAACGGACTCACATATTTCTTTTACGATATTATCTTCTTTATTATAAATAAGCGTCCCGCCTTCACTCACAAGGTTTGCGAATATTCTGAACTGTTCAACATAATTTTCGAATGTCGGAAACACGTTAACATGATCCCACGCAATACCGCTGATCAGCGCTATATCCGGTTTGTACAGATGAAACTTCGGCCTTTTATCAATAGGAGAAGTAAGATATTCATCTCCTTCCAATATCATAAAAGGCGCATCATCCGTGAGTTTTACCATTACTTCAAAACCTTCGAGCTGCGCGCCAACCATGTAATCGCAATTAATATTATGATAATTCAAAACATGAAGGATGGCTGCGGTAATGGTAGTTTTACCATGACTTCCGCCAATTACAACACGTTTTTTATCCTTCGATTGTTCATAGAGATATTCGGGATAAGAAAATATTTTTATACCGAGTTGTCGTGCCTTCAGCAACTCAGGATTGTCAGCTCTTGCATGCATTCCAAGGATCACTGCATCCAAACTTCCGTTAATCATCGACTCGTTCCAGCCTTTTGTAGCCGGCAGCAGTCCGTATTTTGCAAGCCTGCTTTTTGAAGGTTCGAATATCTCATCATCTGAGCCGCTTATTTCATATCCTTTTTTATGAAGTGCGATAGCAAGATTATGCATGGCGCTACCGCCTATGGCGACAAAATGTATTTTCATATCGATCTTTATTTTCAAACAAACCTACATTAATTTTAATCAATACACAAATGAGAAAATAAAATTTGCGAAACAGAATGGATTATTTTTAAATTTGTAAATTAATAAGATGAAATCCACATTTTTATTTTTTATAATTATACTGTTCAATCTTTCTTCCCGTGCGCAGAAAACACAGGCACTGCAGGCTACCGAATCGGAAGTTCTGGTAAACGTTACCGTAACAAACTTTCAAAATGTGCCACGCGCAAAAGATATTATAATTTTTGAAGGACTTAAAAGTAAAAAGATTTATTCGGGAATAACTGATTTCACTGGGAAATTCTCAATTCTTTTATCCAAAGGCGAAACATATAATATCAAATACAAGGATTTTACTGACAGCACTGACTACAGCCAGTTTGAAACACCCAACAAACCCGGAAAGTTCACATCAGATTTGAAAATACAGATTGATCCGCCAAAAACCTACACCCTCGACAATGTATTTTTCGACACAGGTTTAGCTACCTTAAAATTGTCGTCCAATAAAACCCTGAATGATCTTGTAGAAGTGATGAAATTAAAACCGACTCTTATAATCGAAATTTCCGGACATACTGATAACACAGGCACTCCTGAAATAAATACAAAACTTTCCCAGGACAGGGCTGATGCAGTTAGAAATTACCTGATCAAAAAAGGAATAGCCGCAAATCGCTTAACCGCCAAAGGATACGGCGATACCGAACCCGTTGCTGATAATAACTCCGACATAGGAAAACAGAAAAACAGAAGAACCGAAGTTAGAATCATTAAAGAATGAATTATGAATTCAACATTCTTGAATAATCTCCCATTTATTTTAAAGGATTAAGATTACTCCAGAAATGTTTTTTCCCACATCTGCCTTTTGTAAAGTTTATTTTAATAGCTGCATAAGCATTAAAACTTTTATTAGCTCCTATTCCAAAAGAACCCAAAAGATTATCTGTTCCTATTGAGAAATTCCATAACCTTAATGCAAGCCCCAATCTGAAATACTTTAAATCGGACGTAGATAAAGGTAAGTTTACTTCAAACCATCTTTTTTCAAATCTTGGTGTAAAAGCTATCATTGTGGGTCTTCTGACACAGTATTTTGCTAAATTTAACCCCTGAATAAACGTCCCGTTAAAGTACCAATTTCTGTAATAATGATAATCATACTGAATACTTAACGCTGCGGGAAGATACATTGAAAAATTATTATCAGTATTAGATGAGGTTGAATAATAACTGTCGGAATCCGAATAAATATAATTCAATGAGGAATCTGCACCGTTCAGATAATCTGAATAATTACCGTTTATATTTGTTTTTTGCGCATTTTTTGAAAGTTTGATAAACCCAATATCTATGAGTGATACACCTAATTTGTAATCATATTCCTGATACCTCTGCCGACAAAGGTTTGGATATGTTTGCAGACTCACCTGCCTGTGTTTTTTCTGATAAACCACACCCAAATCAACGCCCATACCTTTACCTGTTCCGCCTCCTGTATTAAAATTCATATTGCTTACGTTGTCAGAAAATGAATTATTTAAAACAAAACTGTTAGTATTATTTGTGTAAAAAGCTCCCCCGGCTCCAGCTAAATAATTCAAAGATAATCCAACACTCCACATATCTTTATCTTCCGTTCTGAAAATATATGCATAGCTCAAACCTATTTCTCCCCACGCAAGACCGGCAATTTTGTATGCATAAATACCTTTTTTATTTGTCGGAGTGCTTACCACATCATTCTTTTTAAACGATATTGCACATCTGGCAGCATCATAAATACAAAAAGCATGCTTTCCTGCATTAAGCATCGCCGAAGGCCCGTTAAGCCTGAAACTACCGTAGGCATTATTTTGCATATCAGTCTGGTAAAAAATATCAGTTGTTAAAATATTAATGTCAAGATAATATCTTGAATCGGCTATTGAACCGGGATTTATTACCTTACCGGTTAAACCGGAATAAGTACTGTTAACAAGACCCTGTATTTCCTGCGCTTTCGATGATATTATTACCATCGTTATCAGGCTAATTAAAATTGTTTTTTTCATATATTTATGTTTTATATTAGTTTTAACACATTAATTGGCAAAATTATTTATAAGCCTATATGAATAACAGCGTACTTTATCCTGTTTTTTAAAATAAATAAACAGGTATTTTTACGGTGGGTAGGTTATATTCCGATAATAAATTTTTTCAGAAACAGTAAAGTATTATAAATAATTTTTACTTTTAACTCATTAATTCGTCAATTGTTTAATTAATATGTTTATAAACCTATGAAAGATACACCTATAAATTATGAGGTAGTAAAAAGAAAAATACAGGAAAGTAACCTTCCAAATATTGGCAGAGCTGCTATCCGTGAACTTTTGAAAGTTGTTAATCAAATTGAACAGGAAACCGGTGATAAATTTATAAGGATGGAAATGGGAATACCTGGATTACCTACTCCTGATATCGGTGTTAAAGCCGAAATAGAAGCTTTAAAAAAAGGAGTATCAAAGACCTATGTTGATATTGAAGGAATACCTGAACTTAAGAAAGAAATGCAAAGATTTTGTAAACTATTCCTGAATATTGATGTTAATAAAGACGGGTGTATTCCCACTGTAGGAGCAACATTAGGTAGTTTTGCTTCTTTTATAACTCTAAGCAAAATAAATGAAAATAAAGATACCAACTTATTTATTGACCCCGGCTTCCCTCTTCAAAAACAGATGATAAGAACAATCGGGAAAAAGTTTGACCATTTTGATATATATAATTACCGTGGTGAAAAATTACGGGATAAATTAGAATCTCATTTGATTAAAGGTAATTTATTTTCTCTTTTATATTGTAATCCAAATAATCCTTCATGGATATGCCTCACTGAAAAAGAATTGAAAATTATTGCAGAATTAGCTGTAAAATATAATGTTGTTGTTATAGAGGACATAGCATATTTTGGTATGGATTTCAGAAAAGATTATTCTAAGCCGGGAAAACCGCCATATCAACCAACCATAGCACATTATATGGATAATTATATATTGCTGATTTCAGGTTCTAAGGCTTTTAGCTATGCCGGACAGCGTATTGCCACGATGATTATTTCGGATAAATTATTTAATACAAGGTTTGAAAATCTGAGAAATTATTTCAATTCCGACATCTTTGGTCAGGCTATGATATTTGGCTCACTTTATAGTATAACTGCCGGCACTGCTCACTCGCCACAATATGGCTTAACAGCTATACTAAAAGCAGTAAATGATGGAACATATAACTATAGAAACGATGTAATAGAATATGCTGAAAGAGCTAAAATTATGAAGAAGTTATTTACTGATAATGGCTTTAATATTGTTTATGATAAAGATGAAGACGAACTTATTGCGGATGGTTTTTACTTTACATTTTCATACCCTGGCTTTACAGGTGAAAAATTATTAGAAGAACTTCTTTGTTATGGTATTAGTGCGATTTCTCTTACTACTACAGGAAGCGAACGTGCAGAAGGGCTTAGAGCTTGTGTTTCATTAGTTAGTAGAGAGCAATTCCCTCTTTTAGAATACCGTTTAAAAAAATTCCATGAACATCACTCTTTAAATTCCTGATATTTTTTAATTTTACATTTCTTGTTTTCTTTAATAAATATATATTATTTTGCGAAAGTTCATTTTTAAAAATCACAATATTATTGACTATATAAAATTTTCAACAAATGATAGCAGAACCACATAAAATAAAAACGGTTAGAAATGTTAATTTCATTTCTCTTCTTGACAGAATTAACGTCTTGCAACAAGCTAATTACAACACTTTTAATATCAGGTCAAATGATGTAATTTTTGACATGACCAGTCAGGGTACCAGCGCTGTCAGCCAGGAACAATATTCCGGATTATATATAGGAGATGAAACTTATGCCGGCAGTCGTAATTTTGAATATCTTGTAAATGTTGTAAATAAAGCATTCGGACAAAAAAATGTTTGCCCCACTCATAATATCAAAGGATCTCATAAACTTATTGTAGCAACAATGGTTCATGGGGGTGATGTCATAATTTCAAATTCCCATAAACCGGAAGAATTAATTAAAGACAAAAAAGCGAGTGTGGAAATATGTGTCAACTCAAAAGATGCTGTATTTACCGGAAATATTGATATCCCAGCATTAGAAAGGAAATTATCAGAAAGTAAAAAAAATCCTTTTATATACATTGAATTATACAGCAACGGTTTTCTGCCTGTATCACTCGAAAATATTAAAAAAGTTCGGGATATTGCTGAAAAACACAAAACGATTCTTGTTTTAAACATTTCGAATATAATTTCAAATTCACTTTACATCAGAGAAAATATTGCTGCATATTCGAAAAAAAATCTTGCTGAAATAATTAAAGAAACAGCTTCTGCTGCACATGTTGTTGTTCTTGATGCAGGGCAGGATCCAAAAAGTAACACAGGCGGACTTATTGCGACCAATGTTTATGAGTTATTTGATAAATACATGAACGAAGTGGTTGTTTACGAAGGCTTGCATACTTATGGCGGTATGGCTGGAAGAACAATAGAGGTTTTTGCAAGAGGTATAGATGAAATGGTTAAAGAAGAACAGGCATTATGGATTAACATGCAAATAAAAAAATTAGCTTCTCAATTAAAAAATATTCCTTTATATATTGGTGCCGATGGCGTTTATATTAAAGCATCCGAATTTCTTCCTCAATGTAAAAATTATCCGGCAAATACGCTTTCTGCCGCTTTATATTTAAAATCGGGTATCAGAACTTTTCTGGAAAATCGTTTTAATGATTCAACTATTCTTCCCGTACAAATACCACGTTTAGCCTTTACAAACGATCAGATTTCGCAAATTGCTGATGTTATAAATGAATTATACCAGGAAAGAGATCTTATCACTGAATTAAGCCTTTTCAACAAACCATCATGGTCTGATGAAGCGATTTTTAAATGGAAAAGACCTATTTTAAAAGATTTCCAATTTACGTGTGAACCCTATACTATTCAGCATTTTGAATATGTAGGTTTTTGTTCACGCGAAGAACGTTTACAACATATAAAAGAAGCCGGATATAATACTTTCCTGCTTTTATCAAAACATGTAAATATTGATTTACTTACTGATTCAGGAACTTGCGCTCAGAGTACAGCACAATGGGCAAGTTATATCAACAGCACGGAAACACAAGCTTCGACAGTAAGCTGCGATGAGCTTATAAAAGAATTACAGGAAATAACAGGGTATAAATATATTATTCCCACACACCAGGGGAGAGCTGCGGAACATATAATGTCACAATGTTTAATTAAAGACGGTTTTGTTCCGGGCAATATGTATTTTACTACCACAAAACAACATCAGGAGATGGCAGGAGGTACTTTTGTTGATGTAATTTTTGACCTGGCTCATGAACCGGTAAGCAAAGAAAGGTGGAAAGGAAATATTGATATTAAAAAAATTGATGCTATTGTTCAAAAACACGGTAGTAAATCTATTCCATACATAAGCTTTGAGTTCAGTGTAAATATGGCCGGAGGTCAGCCGGTATCTATGGATAATGCGAAAGCAGTTTATGAATATTGCGAAAAATATAATATCCCGGTTATGTGGGATGCAACGAGAGCTATAGAAAATGCTTATTTCATCAGAAAATATGATGAAAGATATAAAAATACTTCAATAAAAGATATTACCCGTGAATTGTTCAGCTACGGACATGGTTGTACATGTTCTGCAAAAAAAGATTATTTAGTCAACATTGGCGGTTTTCTGGCAATTAAAGATGATGAAAAGTTTTATAAAGATGCTCTTGAAATGCTGAGAATATATGAAGGCTCTATCACGAATGGCGGGCTTTCAGCAGGCGACTTAGCTGTTTTGGCTCAGGGAATAAGAGAAATGGTTGATGAAAATTATATCAAATCCCGTGTTGAACAAACCCAATATCTGGGAAATAAATTATTAAAAGCCGGTGTTCCCATTATTGAACCGGTAGGTTCTCATGCCGTATTTCTGGATGCAAAAAGATTTTTACCCCATATTGATCAGGATGAATACCCTTCTCAATCCCTGGCTGCCGCCATTTATGTAGAATCGGGTGTACGGGCTATGGAAAGAGGAAACGTATCTAAAGGAAGAGGTCCTGACGGAAAAAATTGCAGACCTAAACTTGAACTTGTCCGTCTTACGCTGCCACGCAGAGTTTACACTAATGCTCACATGGATTTTATTGCAGATTGCATTATTGACATTTATAAAAAACGGGAGACAATAAAAGGACTCAGGTTTGTTTATGAACCGGCAATGCTTCGTTTTTTTCAGGCAAGATTTGAAGAAATAAAATAACTGATACAAAATTTAGAGGTCAGGCAGAGCCGTCCCCACTTCGGGACGTGTCGAAGCCAGACCGCCAATACATATTTTCACTCTTCGACACGGACGCTAACACACAAATCTTTGCTATGTCCGGCTCTTAGTGACACTAACAAACAAATATATAATATGCGGAACATCAGTTAAAAATTAAAAAAAAACATTATGGCTTTAATATTAAACAGAGAAAACGTAATATCCGTGCTAAATATGAAAGATTGCATGGATGCAGTCGAACATGCTTTTGCAGAACTTGCCAACAATACGGCTGTATTACCTCTTCGCATAAATATTACACCTCCCGATGGATTGGCGCTGTACATGCCTGCTTATCTTAAAGAAATGGGGGCGCTTGCCTGCAAAGTAGTTACAGTATATAAAAATAATCCTTCCAAACATAATATTCCAACCACTATTGGAAAAGTTTTATTACAAGATCCGGAAACCGGAGATGTAATATGTATTATGGACGGAGGTTATTTAACGGCAGTAAGAACAGGCGCTGCAAGCGGAGTAGCAACAAAGTACCTTGCCCGTAAAGAAAAAAATCAGGTTGTTGGTATTTATGGTTCTGGGGTTCAGGCAAAAATGCAATTATGGGCAATTGTAGAAGCAGCAAGTATTTCTAAAGCATTAGTATATGATATATCCGAAAATGCAGTTAATATTTTTGTTGAAGAAATGAGTAAAAAACTTAAACTCGAAATAGTGAAAGCCGGCAAACCAGAACAATTGTTGAATGCCGACATTATTTGTACCGCAACATCTTCCTCAACTCCAATATTTGACGGAGCAAAAGTAAAACCCGGTACTCATATAAACGGTATAGGCAGCCACACTCCTAATGCCCGCGAATTAGATACTGAAATTATTAAAAGATCTAAATTTATCGGCGATTCAAAAATTGCATGTTTCAATGAAGCCGGTGATATTATGATTCCTTTGAAAGAAGGTGTTATCCAAGAATCACATTTTTATGCTGAACTGGGTGAAATTATTACCGGAAAGAAAAAAGGAAGAATAAATGACAAAGAAATAACTTTATTTAAATCAAACGGACTCGCTATTCAGGATGCTGCTGCTGCAAAATTAATTTACGAAAAAGCAGTAAAAGCCGGAATAGGGACTAATGTAAATATATAGGTTAAATGATTCTATATTAACAATCCTTTTCACAGCTAATAATGTGTATTTTCATGTTGTTAGTTTTTTATTTTAAAAAAATTTAGTGCTGTGTATTATAAAAATTTTGAATAAATCAAGTAAAATAAATTAAAAATTTAAATTGATTTATTATAAAAGCTTAAACAATTATTTTTAGCTTTGTGGTGTGTACATAATTATACCGACAGAAACAAAATAATTTATAAAAGGAGATTATAAAATGGCAAAAGTTAAAGGAGCTATCGTTGTAGATACCGAGAAATGCAAGGGATGCGAAGTATGTTTAGGAACATGCCCCGAATCAGTGATTGTCATGACAAAAGCTGTAAATGGCAAAGGATATCATTATGCAAAAATGGCAAATGATAATTGCACCGGATGCATGAACTGTGCAATTGTATGCCCTGACGGAGTTATAACCGTTTACAGGGTAAAAGCAGCATAAACATCGTAAATAAAAATATTCAAAATAATGGAAGAAGTAAGATTAATGAAAGGCAATGAAGCGATAGCTGAAGCGGCTATCCGTGCCGGCGCTGACGGATATTTCGGTTATCCCATCACTCCACAGTCTGAAATACTGGAAACACTGATGCTGCTTAAACCATGGGAAACCACGGGAATGGTCGTTCTTCAGGCAGAAAGCGAAGTGGCATCCATAAATATGGTTTATGGAGGCGGTGCATGCGGCAAAAAAGTTATGACCACATCATCCAGCCCCGGCATCAGCCTGATGCAGGAAGGAATATCCTATATGGCCGGTGGAGAATTACCGGGTCTTATCGTCAATGTTGTCCGCGGAGGTCCGGGTCTTGGCACAATCCAGCCATCACAGGCTGATTATTTTCAGGCAACAAAAGGCGGAGGCCACGGCGATTACAAACTCCTCGTGCTCGCCCCTGCTTCAGTACAGGAAATGGCAGATTTTGTCGGACTCGGATTCGACCTTGCGTTTAAATACCGTAACCCCGTAATGATACTTTCTGACGGTGCTGTGGGACAAATGATGGAAAAAGTAGTGCTGAAAGAACAAAAACCCCGCTGGACAGAAGCAGAAATCAGGAAGATGTCACCATGGGCAACAGTTGGCAAAACCCCTGACAGAAAATACAATATCATTACATCTCTCGAACTCGACTCTGCTGTTCAGGAACAGGTGAACATACGCATTCAGGCAAAATACCGCAGGATGGAACAGGAAGAAGTCCGTTATGAAGCTATCCGGTGTGAAGATGCTGAATTTATCCTTGTTGCATTCGGACTTACTTCAAGGATCTGCCAGAAATCTATAGAGATTGCAAGAGAAGAGGGAATAAAGGTTGGTTTATTAAGGCCGATTACCTTATATCCATTCCCTGTTAAACCAATTGAAGACCTCGCAAAAAAAACAAAAGGAATGCTTGTAGTTGAAATGAATGCAGGGCAGATGGTGGAAGATGTAAGGCTTGCCGTAAATGGTAAAATCAAGGTTGAACACTATGGCCGTTTTGGCGGAATCATTCCATCACCTGTTGAAATTGTTGAGCAGTTAAAAATTAAAATCATAGGAGGCTAATCACATGAACGACATCATAAAACCCGAAAATCTTGTTTACCGGAAGTCAAAACTTCTGACAGAGAGGGTATTTCATTATTGCCCGGGCTGCGGTCATAGTACAGCTCACCGTCTGACAGCAGAAGTGATCGAAGAAATGGGCATTCAGGAAAAGACCATTGGCATTTCACCGGTAGGTTGTTCCGTTTTCGCTTATCATTATATTGATATCGACTGGCAGCAGGCTGCGCATGGGAGAGCTTCCGCCATTGCATCGGCTGTTAAACGACTTATGCCCGATAAATATGTATTCTCATATCAGGGCGATGGCGATTTGGCTGCTATCGGAACTGCCGAAACCATTCATTCATGCAACAGGGCAGAGGATATAACCATCATTTTTATCAATAACGGGATATACGGAATGACAGGCGGACAAATGGCTCCCACTACACTACCCGGCATGAAATCTTCTACATGCCCCTATGGACGTGATGTAGATCTCATGGGCAACCCGTTGAAAATTACTGAACTCGTAGCCCAATTACCCGGAACATATTTCGTAACAAGGCAGTCTGTTCACACGCCTTCGGCTGTGAGAAAATGCAAGAAAGCCTTACGCAAAGCATTCGAAAACCAGAACCTCAAAAAAGGAACTTCTTTTGTTGAAATAGTATCAAACTGCAACTCCGGCTGGAAAATGACACCCGTTCAGGCAAATAAATGGATGGAAGAAAATATGTTTCCTTTTTATCCTTTAGGCGATATTAAAGTGCCTCAAGAATAACTTGAAGCTAGTTTATATGAAAAAACATTTTTTAATATTTTCTCTTCTTTTTTTAACATTTAATTTATTTGCTCAAAAAATAAATTCTTTAAATGGTTTACATGAAGCTACTGCTACCGAAAAGAAAAAATATAATACAAAACATTTACGCGATACTATTTATGTCTTTGAAATTAACCTCGATTCTATTTCTTCATTTGATAATAATGAGCAGCTGATAATAGCGGATAAGAATAAGATAGTTGAGATGAATGCTGATTTTATCAGTTTTGACAAAAAATATTATGCTGATGAAAAAGGGAAAATAAAAGCAATAAAATTTGTTGAAAAATCAGAATCGGAAAAATTGAAATATACCAAAAAACTTTGTAAAATATATGGAATTGATACGAATGATATAAAAACATTTTTTAGTGAAGAGTTGCATCTTAATTTTTATAATGAAAATAATAATATTAATCGGGCTGCTCCTAAATTTGATGTTGTTGATTTACATAATAATCATTACATTTTAAAGAAATTAAAAGGAAATGTTATTGTTTTAAATTTTTGGTCTCCTAAATATGGAAATTGTATTAAAGAAATACCTGATTTAAATATTTTAAAGAAGAAATATGAGGGGGAAAATGTAAAATTTATAGCAATTACATTTGGTTCGGAAGAAGCATTCCTTTATTTTAATAAAACTTTTGATTTTATTATGGTAATCGACAGAGAAGATGTTTGCAAATCTTATAAAGTTTCCAGTTACCCGACAAGTTTTATTATTGATAAAAACGGAAATATCCGCTATTACCGTTCAGGGACTTTCCCGAATATCACAAAATCTTTTTCGGAAAAAATTGATGAATTATTAAAATGATGATTATTTTATATGTTAAATAACTATTCTAAAATCCTAAATCTAAAATAATATATGACAGAAGAAATTATCATAGCAGGATTCGGCGGACAGGGCGTGCTTTCCATGGGCAAGATATTAGCTTACTCCGGCATTATGCAAAACAAAGAAGTGTCATGGATGCCTTCTTACGGACCAGAAATGCGCGGTGGCACAGCAAATGTAACAGTTATCATCAGCGACGAGCGTATCAGCTCTCCTATCCTTAACACTTATGATACTGCAATTATCCTCAACCAGCAATCAATGGATAAATTTGAAAAAGCCGTGAAAAAAGGCGGGGTTCTCATCTATGATGGTAATGGAATTACCCGCCATCCCGAAAGAAAAGATATTAATATCTACAGAATCGATGCCAATGATGAGGCAGCAAAAAGAAACTTGTTGAAAGTATTTAATATGATGGTGCTTGGCGGTTACCTTAAAGTAAAACCTATTGTATCTTACGAATTCATACGTAAAGGACTTGAAAAATCTTTACCCAAAAGGCATCATAACCTGATACCAGATAATGAAAAAGCATTAGAAATAGGGAGGGAGATCATTAAACAAATTCACTCAGCTATACTAAAAACGGGATAAATTTGTACATTTTGAATCGGTCTTTGGTTTATAGTCTGGGCAACCAGTTTGGTTAAAAGTCATGGTTAATGGGCAGAAAAAAACCAAAGACAAATGACTAATTACTAAACTGGCTGCCCAGACTAATAACCATTGACCATCCTCTGAAAGGAGGGTCTTTTTTTTGCATCAAAACATGGATTTTAAAGAGCTTAAAGAATTTCTTGATTACAAATATTATCAATACAACCAGCCGGAATTTATAACAACTGATCCGGTTTCAATTCCCCATCGTTTTACAAAAAAAGAAGATATTGAAATTGCTGCATTTCTTGCTGCAACCATCGCATGGGGCTACAGGCCAAGCATTATTAAAAGCGCAGAAAAACTGATTAATCTTTTCAATAATTCCCCTTTTGATTTTATTATGAATGTTAAAGAAAAAGAATTAAAACCTTTTCAAACATTTACCCACCGTACTTTTCAGGGCGATGATGCTTTGTGCTTTATTCATTCGCTTAAAAACATTTATCAATATCATAACGGACTTCAAACGTTATTTTACAAAGGATACAGGAAAAATCATTCAATAAAAGATTCCATTATTTATTTCAGAAAAATATTTTTCGAATGTGAACATTTGCAACGTACAGAAAAACATATTTCCAATCCCGAAAAAAATTCCTCATGCAAAAGAATAAACTTGTTTCTTCGCTGGATGATAAGGAACGACAAGCTGGGCGTTGATTTCGGAATATGGGAAAATTTTTCCGCTTCCGACCTACTCTGCCCGCTTGATCTACATTCGGGGAATGTTTCCAGAAAACTTGGTTTACTTACAAGAAAACAAAACGATTGGAAAGCAGTAGAAGAATTAACCGCTAATCTTAGAAAATTCGATCCAAATGATCCCGTGAAATATGATTTTGCATTGTTTGGATTGGGAATATTTGAAAAATTCTAATCAAATTTACCCTTTTGTCATTTCTGCGACCGGTCACTGAGCGTAGCGAAGTAAAAGGAAGAAATCCGTTTTCGGGTTTTATACCTAAATTCTGTGATAATTTTTACCTTTACTTTCTGAAACCTACCGTCAACTGAAATACCTATTCTATTACTCTGACTCTGATATTACATTTACTGGCATAAAATTTGACATAAAATTAAAAAATCTTATGTCAAACCTTTAAAATTAAAGCCATGAAAAAATTCTATTTTATTTTAACCTTCTTTTTTGCATCTTTATTCGCAACAAATGCACAGGAAAACCAGATTTCAGATGTGTACAAATTCAAACAAACTCCTATTAAAGTTTCTGATTTACCTGAAATAATTTTAAATGACATTGAAAAACATTATCCAGGAAGTATAATTCACAATGCTTTTGTTGTTGAGAATAATAAAAAAAACACTTATGGGATGCAGATTGCCAAAGGATTTAAACTAATTGAAATATTTTATGAAAAATCTCAGGGGAACTATTTTCTTGTTGAAGGTACTGTTATTAGTAAATCGTTGGCTGAAATAGCTGAAACTTACCCCCAAATACCTGAAATAATAGTAAAATGTGATACTTCCGTCAAAACTCAAACAACCAATAATGAAAAAAAAGATGTTAATTCAAAAAAAGTTTTTTTACATGATATAACTTATAAAAAGCCTGTTTATTTAGCAGAGAAATATACAGATGCAAATTCTTCAAAGACATCAAATCCTAAATCATCTTATTCTTATTCAAGCTGTTCTAATACAAATTTCACTAAAAGCAATAATAATTTTATTAAATAGACTTATATACATAATCATAACTTATTACTTTGATTTAAATGTATTATTTCTGCTTTACAAATGTTTCGGATTCTCTAAAACCATCATTTTTCACAAATTCCTTAAATTGTTTTTTATTCATCGAAAACGTCTGGGGAATAGTGTCTTGAGCACTTTCAGTAATTTCTTTAAGTTGTTCAAAATCTTCTTTATCGGAAATACTGCTTACAGTTAATTTTCCTTTTGACAATTCTATTTTTATAACTTCCCACTTATTTTCTTCATATAATGTGTTTAGAAAATAGTATCCTTTATATTTTCTTAAAACATTCTTTTCACTTATAACGAAAATAGTATCTATGCAATGGATATTTTCTATTAAAGTATCACCTGATCGTTTTACAATACTTTTTTCATTGGTTTTTAAATTAATAATTGTATCACCTGAAAGTCTTAAATTGCTGTCAAGTTGTTTAATTTGAATTTTAGAAACTTGGTTATAAATTCTAAAAATTGAATTGTCGGTAATTTTTAGAGTTGAATTATTCATAGAACTAAGGTACTCTCCCCTGATTTTTTTGGGAAATGTTGTTAAATTTTCTGTATCAGGGGGCTGTGGCTCGGTAAAAGTTACAGGAGGTTCGCATGCAATTATAGTTGTAAATGCGATTACTGTTATAATATTTCTTATCTTTTTCATAGTTTTATTTTTAAAATTGTTTATAATAATTGTTATTTATTTCATTGTTTTTCGACATATAGCCACATCAATCATCTTTCTCTAAAAAAAATATTTCTTCTACATGTTTCCCGAATATTCGTGCAATTTTTAACGAAAGTACTGTGGATGGTACATATTTATTCAATTCCATTGCATTTATTGTCTGACGGCTAACACCTGCCAGTTTCGACAGTTCTTCCTGAGTCAGGTTTTTTATTGCCCTTTCCACTTTTATGTTATTTTTCATGTTTTACCGATTTATGAAGTTTAATTAGCAGAATATGAAAGCGGATAATAAATATTATTAATGGCGTAAACATATTATAAAAAATAATACCTAAAAAATCAGTACCATAAAAGAGAATCGTTGCAATTATCAATAAAATGAAATTAATATACATTGCCCATAATAATGATTCCAACCTGATTTTTGATATATACTCATCTTCGCTTTTTAATCTGGAAAATGCAACAAATAAAAGTCCTGCAATCGCTATAATACACCAGATAGTCAAATTCATATCTGTTTCAATGATTCTAAAAAAACCTCCGCCACGCGAAGAATCCATCAAAAAGGCAGGATTAAAAAGGTCTTTTGTATTATATATAATAGTATCCAACAAAAAGTTCGGATCCGAAAAGTCTTTTGCTGCATGAAAATGAATACTAAGCATTTTTACATTTTGTAAAAATGATATTTCAGGAAGAAACAGGCAAACAACGGCTAATGCCAGCAATACCCACCCGATTTTCTTAAAACGGTGTGGAAATAAAAATCTTGTTTTCATAGTTTTAGTTTTTAAATTTTACGATACAAAAGTAATACGCATTTTACTATTTGTCAAGTTTATTTTACATAAAGTTATGAACATCTTACATTCGCTGATTTACTTTTCCGATAAACAGGCATTTATGAATTTTTATTTATTTTTTCGATTTCAAATTTACAAAGTGATTATGAAGGTGAATATTTAAAAATTTAAGCTAAATTTGTATCTTTAAATACTGCTTATCCACTTCGAAACAAGTAGAAAAACATCAGTATAAATTATCGCATTTAAAATTTGAAAAATAAACTTTTTATATTTTACCACATAGTATCATAGAAACATAGGTTGCACATAGATTTACTCTTTATTTGCAGCGGTAATTGTGAATATAAAACTATGTGTTTTACTATGTATCTATTGTGTCTATGTGGTAAAAAAGATGCAAATAATTAAAAATAAACGTCAACTTGTTTAAAGGGGATAAGCAGTATTTAAATTAACATAAAAAAATGAAAATAGCAATAATAGGTTTTGGCGCAGCAGCAATTGGGTTCATTGAACGAATTAAGGATTCGGAACACGAAATTCATGTGTTTGAGAAAAGCTGTGATATCTATTCCTCCAGTATTTCGGGTATCCGCGCCGACGGGAAACTTTTTGTATCAAAGGATATGGGAGGCGACATTAATATAGACCTGATGTTGCAGAAAAAATTAGTTGATTTTTATATCAACCACACCAATAATAAAAATGTAGAAACCGGTCACTCTTTTGGTAAAACGGCATACTTTAATAAATTTTACGAAAAGGGATTTCAGCCAATCACCGCCGATTTTTATCATATAGGAACCGACCAGTTAAAAGAAGTGCTGTACAATATCTATGAGAATTTCCGGTCAAATAAAAATATTCATTTTCATTTCGATTACGATGTTACTGCAGTTGAAAGAGTGAATGACCAGGTTAAAATCAACAACTCCGAACTTTTTGACAAAGTGGTTGTAGCCGTTGGCAGAAGCGGACACCAGCTTATCAAGACAATTATTAAAAAGTTTCCGAAGCTGATTCTCGACAACACCAAGGTCGATCTTGGTATCCGTTTCGAATTACCCAATCACATTGTAGAAGACCTGAACAGGGAAATGTATGAATTCAAAATAAAGTATAAAAGCCGTACAGGATACGTGGTCCGAACTTTTTGCAATAACCCGTCAGGCTTTGTTGTTCTTGAGAATTACGGCGATTTTACAACAGTGAACGGGCATGCCAAACTAAAAGAAAAAAGCAAGAATACAAATTTTGCAATACTTGTTACCATCCAGCTCACAGAGCCATTTAATGATCCTACAGGTTATGGTTCTTACATTGCAAAGATGTCGAACCTTTTGGCGGGAAAAGGAAAGGTAATACTTCAAACTTACCAGCATTTTAAAGATTCAAAACGCACAAAAAATCTTTACCGCGTGCTTCCTACTCTCGAAAAAGATAAATTTATTCTCGGAGATATAAACCTTGCTTTCCCGCGCAGAATCATTGAAAGCATTGTTGATTTTATAGAACATCTCAACACTGTTATTCCCGGCATTGCCAATCCTGACAACTTAGTGTATGCGCCTGAAATAAAATTTTATTCAAACATGTTAACCAACGAACTTTTTCCGAATCTTAAATTTATCGGTGATTGCTCGGGACAGACACGATCCATCATTTATGCTACCGCACATGGATACATGATCGCTGAAGAAATACTAAGCTGATCTAAAAGGCAGAAAACTATTAAAATTCTCAGACGAGAATAAGTCATTCCATCAAAAAATAATTATCAGCAAGTAATTTTTCCTGATTGATTTTCAGTGATTTAGCAAAATTATTAATAATTTTTAGTTCTATGTATTGCATAATACTAAAATATTTATATATCTTTGCATCGCATTATTCCAATAATATAAAAAAATAAAAAATGGCAAATAAAAAGCATTTTAATAAACGCGCCTTTATATCCACAGTGATGTTTATTTCTGCAATTGGCTTACCTATATCAGGCATAATGAATCATTATCTTGCTTTTGATATTTTAAGCAGCGAAAAGCATTTATGGATGTCTGTTCATAATATATCAGGCATCATTTTTACCATATTTGCTATATGGCACATCATTTTAAACTGGCATCAACTAATAAATTATGTAAAGAAAAAAACACAGACAGTAATAAGTAAAGAATTTATAGCAGGAGTTTCACTTGTATTTGTGTTACTATTCATAACAATACTGCATACCTTTCATCAGTAATTAAAATAAAAAATATCATTATGAACACAGAAAATTCACAAGCGCAGATGCGGAAAGGAGTGCTTGAATTATGCATCCTATCCATACTTGAAAAAGAAGATTCTTATGTACCTGATATAATTGATAAATTAAAAACATCTAAACTTATTGTTGTTGAAGGCACATTATATCCCCTTTTGACCAGGTTAAAAAACGACGGGTTTCTTGCTTATAACTGGGTGGAATCCAAATCGGGTCCTCCAAGAAAATACTACAAACTCACCCCCATAGGCAAATCACTGCTTAAGGATGCAAAAAAATCGTGGGATGAGCTTGTGGAATCAGTAAACAAAATTATTAATGAATAAAAAATATTTTCAATAATTTTAACTTTTAAAATCCTTATACAAATGAAAAAGACAGTAACCATGAATATCAGCGGAATTATATTCCACATTGACGAAGACGCCTTTAACCGGCTGAGCAATTATCTTGAAACGATAAAAGGATACTTTACGAATTCCGAAGGACGGGATGAGATCATTTCAGATATCGAAACCCGCATAGCAGAAATGTTGCAAGCGAAGATAAAAGAAAACAAACAAGTCATTACTATTGAAGATATTAATGAAGTGATTTCTGTTATGGGCGAACCTGAACAAATCGGCTCTGCCGGCGGCGATGCACCAAAAGATAAAAAAACATCACAGGAAACAAAAATACACAGAAGATTTTACCGCGATCCCGACAATAAAGTACTTGGTGGCGTTTGCGGCGGTATAGGCGCTTATTTCAACGTTGACTCCGTATGGATTAGAGTTGCTTTTGTTGTGGCATTGTTTGTATTATTCGGAACAAGTATTTTATTATATATTATACTCTGGATTATTATTCCAGAAGCGCATACAACAGCAGAAAAGCTGGAAATGCGTGGAGAACCAGTTACCATCTCCAATATTGAAAACACAATCAAAGAGGAAATTGACGGATTAAAAAAACGTGCCGGCAACTATAAAGACGACGCCAAATCAGCGTATAACCGGAATATTAAAAAATCCAAAAATGCAGCAGAGAAAATATTAACTTTCCTTTTCAATATCTGTAAGTATTTTATTCGGGCGCTGGCAATATTTATCGGAATCATTTTTATCATGGCAGGAATATTTCTTGTAATCGGATTTATAGGTTCTTTCATAAGGTCAAATGATGTAATATGGATATCGTCTATTGGTATATCCAACTTTTCTTTCCCTGTTTTCCTAAAATTATTTATAGGATCTTCGGAACAGATCACATTGGCATTAATAGGACTTGCACTATTTATCGGCATTCCTTTGATCATGCTGGTATATAATGGCGTCAAAATGATATTTGGATATAAATCTAAAAAACGTTTTATCGGTATATCCTCATTTGCCTTATGGTTTGCAGGCCTTATCCTTTGTATTATTGTCGGGTTAAGTGTTCTTCATAATTTTTCACATAAATCAATTATTACAAGGAAAAACACACTTATGCAACCACCGAACAACCTTTTAAAGATTTATGTAAAAAAGAATAATATGGTCGATTCTATTTCCGAATACGAAACAAAATTTGTGATTGGACAATGGAATTTAGTCTCCGTAAATGATAAAAACATTCGTTTTGGCTTACCTGAATTATGTATCGTAAACAGTGAGAATGAAAATTACCAAATACTGATAAATTGCAGTTCTGAAGGTTCCGACAAAAAAGATGCTGAAACCCATATAAAAAAAATTAATTTTAAATTCACACAAAACGACACTTCTCTAGTCCTTGATCCTTATTATGTGCTTCCCGAAAATGAAAAATGGAGAGCACAAAATATTAAAGTAGTGATAAAAGTACCTCTCTGGAAGGCTATATATTTAAGTCCCGAAACATCATCACTCCTCCATTATGATTCGGAAAATTTATTTTTTGATAAAGACCTTTCAGGGAAAAAATGGATAATGACGGATAATGGATTGAAAGAATACTTTAACTATCAGATAAAGCCGGCAAATGATACCATTAATAAATTGAGGCAGGATTCTTTAAAAAAAATAAAAAAGTAAGAAAAATTTAGATGTTGTTTAAGAAGTTGTTTAAAATTTATTCTTAGGAATTTGTAATATTTTATTTTATACAGACGTTATATGCAAATTAATCTTAATAACGGATGTTACGCAAAATTATTTTTTATTTATCAGTGTCACTCAGAGCCGGACACAGCAAAGGTTTGTGGGTTGAGTCCGTGTCGAAGAGTGATACACCGGTCAACTTCGACACGCTTCTCCTTCCACTATCGTTTCATGAGAATCGGCTCTGTTTGACCGTAAAGTTTCGTATTTATTTATTATATTTGCGTAACATCAGTTAATAATGAAAACTATGAAAAACTACAAAAGCGTAAATTGGAAACTATTTGTAATACCAGCATTTATGGTTATTGCAATATTAACGGGTTGCATTTTTAATGTAAACTGCAAAAAAGGAAATGGCATTATTTCCAAACAAGAGCGTAAAATAACAACATTCGATGCAATAGATGTTTCGGGTGCATATAAAATTATTTTAAATCAGGACAGCGTTACCTCTGTTTATGTAGAAACAGACGAGAGCCTGCTTCCATTAATTAATACAACGGTTGAAGGAGGAAAATTAATTATTGAAAACAAGGATTCGAAATCGTTATGTCCATCAAAAAATATTAAAGTTTATATAAGCATTGCCGATATTAAAGACATTGATATATCCGGAGCTGTAGAAATAGAGTGTATTAAAAAGTTGTCGTTAAACGATTTAAAAATAGATGTAAGTGGAGCTGGAGAGATAAATTTAAATCTATCCGTTCAAAATCTTTATTTAGATTGTTCCGGTGCAAGTAAAATATTATTATCAGGAAATGCAACCAATGTTAAAGCTGAAACCACGGGAGCTTCTGAAATAAATGCCTTTGACTTTTTAGTTGAAAACTTTAAAATCAGCAGCAGCGGGGCAGGAAAAGCAAAAGTAAACGTAAGTAAAAAATTGGATGTTGATATTTCGGGCTCCGCATCTGTTAAATATAAAGGAAATCCTGTAATAAATCAGGAAATTTCAGGAGCCGGTTCAATTCACAAAGTGGAATAACCGATTGGGTTTTAAAAAATAATTATGAGCAAAAAGCTTACATATTTGATTAATACGGCGCAAAGCTATTTACTTGGAAGGATAGTGGAGCGTACTCAAAGTAATGTTAACTCCCTCCTTGAAGTTATTCATATCAATGGAAAATATATATTGAATTCTGATAACGCTAATTATTCCTATGGGACTCTTCAAAGGGTATTTGAAATAGAATTTAATCGGTTGAATATTATTAAGCGTCCCATTCGGGATGTATTGATCCTTGGTTTTGGTGCAGGAAGTATTGCCTCTATTTTATTGGATAAATACCGGATGAATTGTAATATAACAGGCGTAGAAAAAGACCAGAAAGTAATTGATTTGGCCAATAAATATTTTAATGTTCAACATTTTAAAAATACAGAAATTATATGTGCAGATGCTTATGATTTTATGATACATAATAAAAACCTGTACGACCTGATCATTGTGGATGTATACATAGACAGCCTGGTACCTGTGAATATTGAAAGTGAGCTATTTTTAAGTCAGGTGAAGAAATCGCTCAAAGAGAAAGGCTTAGTGGTTTTTAACAAAATGATTTTTAATAAAGAAACCGAGAAGTCTGCAAATACATTGTATGAAATCTTTGGGCGTGTTATGGGAACATTTGAATATCATAAAATTCATAAACACCATACAAACCTGATGTTGGTTTATCAGCACGAACCTACCCCAAAAAGCGCTGAATCATCTTCTAATATTGATTCTTTGCATAAAATATTCTGAGGACGTATTTCCACGAAAAAGTTTCGGATATTTGTACGTTAATCAATTAAACCTGATCTTATTCATTTTTTTATGTCACTGACACACGCAGAACAGATTGCCAATGAACTTGGCATTGCAGTTAAACAGGTTGAAAATACAGTTACTTTATTGAATAGTGGTGCAACCATACCTTTTATAGCGCGTTATAGGAAGGAAGCCACAGGATGCCTGGATGAAGTGCAGATCATGCGTATCCGCGACAGGTTTGCACAGCTTGTGGAAATTGATAAGCGAAGAGCAAGTATCATTGAATCAATAAAAGAACAGGGGAAACTGACAGAAGAAATAGAACAACAACTGAATGCTGCCGTTTCACTGACAGAACTTGAAGATATCTATTTACCATATCGTCCTAAAAGGAAAACACGTGCTACCATTGCAATCGCAAAAGGACTGGAACCGTTTGCCAGATTAATTATGTCGCAGATCGAAATTGATATTTATAAAAAAGCCATTGAATTTGTTAATAAAGAAAAAGGCGTGTTATCTGAAGATGATGCTATTGCAGGCGCCAGGGATATTATTGCAGAATGGATTAATGAAAATCAGCAGGCAAGGCAACAACTCCGCAACCTGTATAATAATGAGGCAGTCATTCGTTCGCGTGTTATAAAAGGGAAAAATAAAGAAGGGGATAACTATAAAAATTATTTTGAGTGGGAAGAAATATTGCATAAAGCGCCATCTCATAGGATACTGGCTATGTTCAGAGGAGAAAACGAAGGCTTGCTGAAAGTTTCCATTGCTCCGCCCGAAGAAAAAGCAGTCGAAATACTGGAAAATATTTTTTTAACTGCAAGCAATGAATCTGCTCAACAAGTGGCAGCTGCCATAAAAGATAGTTTTAAACGACTATTGGGTCCTTCGCTTGAAACAGAGATGAGGCAAGTATATAAAGAAAAAGCCGACAGGGAAGCAATACGTGTATTTACAGAGAACCTGAGGCAGTTACTGCTTTCTCCTCCGCTGGGACAAAAAAATGTACTGGCATTGGATCCCGGATTCAGAACAGGGTGCAAAGTTGTTTGCCTTGATAAACAGGGAAAATTATTGCATAATGAAACTATTTTTCCTCACCCTCCCGAAAACCAGGTTAAACAATCTGCAAATAAAATTCAGAGTTTAGTAAATGCATATAAGGTCGAAGTTATAGCAATAGGCAATGGCACAGCAGGCCGCGAGACAGAACGTTTTATCAAGAGTATTCACTTCGACAAGGATGTGATGGCTCTTGTTGTGAATGAAAGCGGCGCTTCTGTTTATTCTGCTTCGGCGGCGGCGCGTGAAGAATTTCCCGAATATGATGTTACTGTTCGTGGCGCAGTGTCTATTGGCAGGCGGCTTATGGACCCTTTAGCCGAGCTTGTTAAGATAGAACCGAAATCAATTGGCGTGGGGCAATATCAACATGATGTTGACCAGAATGAGCTTCAGAAAAGCTTATCAGATGTGGTGGTGAGTTGTGTTAACGGAGTGGGAGTTGAAGTTAACACTGCCAGCAAGCAACTTCTCACTTATGTTTCGGGTGTTGGTCCTGCCTTAGCTCAGAATATTATTAACCACCGGAATAAAAACGGAGCATTCCGTTCGAGAGATGAGTTCAAAAAAGTGACGCGTTTTGGCGAGAAAGCTTTTGAGCAGGCAGCCGGATTTCTAAGGATTCAGGATGCCGAAAATATTCTTGACAGGAGCGCCGTACACCCTGAAAGTTATCATGTGGTTTATAAAATGGCCGAAAAGACAGCTTGTTCAATAAATGAATTAGTGAATAAAGAAGAACTTAGAAAAAAAATAAAGCTGGGAGAATATGTAACCGAACAAATAGGTATGCCTACGCTTCAGGACATCATAAACGAACTTGCCAAACCCGGCAGAGACCCCCGAAAAAAGTTCGATTTTTTTGAGTTTGATAAAAATGTACATTCAATAAAAGATTTGAAACCGGGGATGATCCTGCCAGGAATAGTAACAAATATAACTGCTTTCGGCGCTTTTGTTGATGTAGGCGTTCACCAGGACGGACTGGTACATATCTCTCAACTCGCTGATAAGTTTGTCAGCAACCCTAATGACGTAGTAAAACTGAATCAGAAAGTTAAAGTAAAAGTGCTCGAAGTAGATGCAGAGCGGAAGAGAGTATCGTTATCAATGAAGGATGTAAAATGAATGATAGGAAATGTATTAGGAGTTTAAAATGCAGAATTCGGAATTCGGAATTCAGAATTCAGAATGTAGAATGCGGAATTGCATGGTTTAATATTCTGTATATTTGTAAAAAGATAAAGAATCCTTCGGACGATTTCGACCTGTAGAATTATATACAAAAGGTATAGCAGTCTACCCAAAAACAATGATTAGCTTACCGCAAAGGTGAAGCGAGAAACAAGTTATATGCAACCAAAAGAAAGAGATTACTATAATTAAAAATTAAAAAGTGCGGAATCAGCACGATAATCACTGACAAATAAAAATGAAAAAAAGTACAATTATTTTGACAGTTTTAATTGCAATGACAATTAAGACAAATGCACAGTGGATAACACAAACAAGCGGAATAACTAATCTTTTGAATTCAGTTTATTTCACTGATTCCAATACTGGTTATGCTGTTGGCGGTGGTGAAATGAGTGACGGTAATGGAATAATTCTAAAAACAACGAATGGTGGTACAAATTGGACACAACAAACAATCGGAACAACTATAGGGTTAAATTCAGTTTATTTTACTGATGCTAATATAGGATATGTTGTTGGCAGGCAGGGAACAATTCTAAAAACAAATAATGGTGGAGCAAACTGGACTGCACAAACAAGTGGAACAAGTAATGATTTATGGTCAGTTTATTTCACCGATTCCAATACAGGTTACGCTGTTGGCAGTTGGGGAACAATTCTAAAAACAAATAATGGCGGAACAAACTGGACAACACAAACAAGCGGAACAAATGATCCTTTAAAATCAGTTTATTTCTACAATTCCAATACAGGTTACATTGTTGGTAGTAGTGGAACAAATGGAACAATTCTAAAAACAATCAATGGCGGTACAAACTGGACTGCACAAACAAGCGGAACAACCAATTGGTTAAGTTCAGTTTATTTTACCGATTCTAATACTGGTTACGCTGTTGGTGGTGGTGGCAGTAGTAGTACAATTCTAAAAACAATCAATGGAGGAACAAACTGGATTGCACAAACAAGCGGAACAAATGATCCTTTATATTCAGTTTATTTCACCAATTCCAATATAGGTTACATTGTTGGTAGTAATGGAACAATTCTAAAAACAATCAATGGCGGTACAAACTGGACTGCACAAACAAGTGGAACAACCAATTGGTTAGGTTCAGTTTATTTTACCGATTCTAATACTGGTTACGTTGTTGGCAGTAATGGGACAATTCTAAAAACAACCAATGGTGCAAGTGTAAGAGAAAATATAGTTAAAGAAAATATAAATATTTTTCCTAATCCTGCTTCTGACATTGTTACTTTGAATATAGATAACACAAATAGTGCAGATTTGACATTAAATATTTATAATGTAATCGGTACTTTAGTTAAATCGGAAATGCTGAAACAAAATAACCGACAAATTAATATCGGGGATTTAAGTAACGGAGTTTATATGGTTACAATTAAATCAAAAAACTTGACAGAAAGCCAAAGACTAATAATTCAGAAGTAATTTTGGCAGCATATAACAACCAGATTTAAACATTTACGAATGACAAAAACAAGGACTTTTACATTTTTTGTTTCTTTGGGACTGACAGTCGTTTTTGCAATTGGATTCATTGCCTTTACAACCAGTCAAACTTCAAAGGACGACAAAATTCTAAGTTATACAGTAGATGTAAAATCTCAAGATATAAAGTTTTATTTGCGAGACGACAAAGGAAATTTTTTTAGTAGCATCCTCAATTTAAAGACATGGCTTGAGACAAAAAACGAAAAGCTCGTGTTTGCAATGAATGGCGGGATGTTTAAACAAGACAAATTTCCACAAGGGCTATTTATTGAGGAGCACAAAACCATAACACCTTTGGACACTTCGTCAGGTAAAGGCAACTTTTATTTTAAACCTAATGGTGTATTTTACATCACGACAGACAAGCAAGCTTTTATTTGTAAGACGACCGATTTCATTGACAATGGCAAAGTGAAATATGCCACACAATCAGGACCTATGTTAGTCATTGACGGAGAAATACACACAGCGTTGAAGGAAGGGTCAAAAAATCTAAACATCAGGAATGGTGTTGGTATTCTTGCAGACAATAAAGTCATCTTTGCCATGTCAAAAGAGCAAATAAATTTTTACGATTTTGCGAACTACTTCAAAAAATTAGGGTGTAAAAACGCCTTGTATTTTGACGGCTATGTATCACGGACATATTTACCTGCAAAGAATTGGACACAAACAGACGGTGACTTTGGAGTAATTATAGGCGAGACAACACCTTGAAGTATTTGGCAGTTGCTAACAAGCTGCTGTTTTCATGCCTCACAGATTTGCTTATTTGAAATATTGGTTCTACTTTTGAGTTTTATTTCGCCGGACAATTCAGCACTATTATTACGGCACGAAAACAGCAGCCGGTCGTTGTTTAAATAAAAAAATATGTATCGGTTTTTAATTTTCATCTTTTTTATTTCGTTCCCATTTGTAAATATCGCTCAAAGCATCAAAGGCGGTCTGACCGCAGGATTTAATGCCACACAGGTGGATGGCGACGAAGTGTATGGTTATCATAAATATGGCTTAAACGTTGGCGCACTTGCTATTATTCCTTTCGGCAAAAAATTTTCCGCAAGTATTGAAACTATATATAATCAGAAAGGAAGCTACCAGAGGCCGCGGTTTAATGATTCGCTCAGCGGCGAGTATAAACTTATTCTTAATTATCTTGAAGTCCCGGTACTTTTTAATTACACCGACAAAGATGTAATAAAGTTTGGCGTTGGTTTTTCGTGGGGCAGGTTGGTTCAATTTAAAGAGTGGCAGCATGGCAACAGAATCAATTGGTCAACACCTTATGGCCCGTATAAAAATAGTGATGTGGATGTGTTGATTGACGTGCAGTTTAAACTTTTTACAGGTTTATACTTTGATTTCAGGGATGCTTATTCTGTTGCAAAAATCAGGACGCGTGAGTTTGAGATTAAAGCTACAGGACAAAAATGGACACGCAAACAATTCAATAATGATATAACTTTCCGGTTTGTTTATGTATTTAAGGATGCTCCTTCAGTTAAAGCGAAGAAAAAAGTTAAGGAAGTAAAATAAACGTAACTACTCACCCCATCGAAGTACGAACAAATACGAACTTACGAAGTACTAATAGAAAATGAAACCACGTTCGATGCAATTTCGTAGTTCGTAAGTTCGTAAAAGATTCGTAGTTCGGTGCAATGCCGCAGGCATCCCTACGGGATAATGAATGAAGAAGACAGGCGCTGAGTAGTTACAAAATAACAACTATTGATTACTTTCTTTTCTTCCAAACTCTGCCTTTTCCCTGCACAGATTTTTTCGGATTATATTCGGGAGTTGAACCATAAGAAGCAGGTAATTTTACTTTATATACGGGCTTCCCGAGAAGTTTTTCAATTTCAGAAAATTTATATTGCTCCTTTTCATTAACAAATGTAATGGCTATGCCATCGGCTTCGGCTCGCGCCGTGCGACCTATCCTGTGAATATAATCTTCCCCATCGTTAGGGACATCAAAATTAATCACAAGGTCAATATCTTCAATGTCAATGCCGCGGGAGAGAACATCAGTTGCTACTAAAATATTAAGTTTTCTGCTTTTAAAATTCCCGAGCGCATTTTCCCTGCTCGTCTGGTCAAGGTCAGAATGAATATCTTCCACTGCAAAACCGCATTTTTTCAGTTCATTGCTCAATTGTTTTGTTTTAATTTTTGTAGAACAGAAAATGAGAACACTGCGCAGTTGTTTGTTTTGCATCAGTTCTTTAATCAAAGGAATTTTTTGATTGTCGTAAACCATGTATGCAGCCTGTAATATTTTTTCCACAGGTTTTGAAACGGCAATATTGATTTCAACGGGGTTAGATAATACTTTTTTTGCTAATATCCTGATCATATCAGGCATTGTAGCTGCAAAAAGCAGGTTTTGTCTTTTCTCCGGCAGATAGGAAATTATTTTCATGATATCGTCATAAAATCCCATATCGAGCATCCTGTCGGCTTCATCAAGGATTAAATATTTTAATTCGGAAACATTCACATAATTGTTATTCAAATGAGATATCATCCTGCCGGGCGTACATATCACAACATCAGCTCCTTCGGTTAATGCCTGCTGTTCCTGTGAATAAGAAAAACCATCGGTACCTCCGTACACAGCAATAGAACTAATAGGCGCGAAATACGAAAGTCCCTGCATGTGTTGATCAATCTGGACGGCAAGTTCACGGGTGGGAACAATAACCATTGCTTTTATATGATCGTCATTTTTTACAGAGATAATTTTATGGATAACAGGAAGTAAAAATGCGGCTGTTTTCCCGGTACCGGTCTGTGCCGACGCAATGATATCCCTGCCTTCTAAAATGAGAGGAATTGTCTGTTCCTGTATGGGAGTGGCTATTTCGTAACCTATTGCTGTTATTCCTTCTATAAGCCTGGAATCAAACCCGAAATCTTTAAAATTCATTTGATATTTTTGTTAATTTTTATGAATCTCCGTTTACATGCCTAATTGCTTCACTTGATTTTCTTCATTTACCCCATCCCTAAAGGGTGTGAAGAAAATCAATTTGCTCCCCTGCCTTGCCGGTAGGCAGGCTTTTGGGTTAGGGGTAAATAAATTGATTTTCATATAATTCATTAATATTTTAGATACAAATACGGATATTCATTCAATTTTTTTTATTCTTTCATAATTTTATTAAACACAACGCCTGATTCGCGGATAATTTTTACGAAATATACTCCCTTCGCACAGGCTGAAAGATCAATCTCAAATCCGGCTTTTGATGATTTTTTATTGAAGTTATTTGTAAGTATTGTTTTACCGCATACATCCTCAATACTTACACTAAAATCTTCATCAATAGGTTTATTAAACTCAACATTTATTTTACCGCTTGCAGGGTTCGGATAAATTTTCAGAAATTCGGATTGATTGTCAGGCGAATTTATTCCCAACGGTAATGCATGCGCTGATGTTGCATAATTGCTGGCAGAAGCAGCGGTCTGGTTATCAAAGCTGGTAACGGTATAATAATATGCGGAATCGGGAGAAACAGAATAATCATTGTAAAATAAATCGCTTGTAGTGGCGATATATTGCCAGTATCCGTCATTATTTGCACTCCTGTAAATTCTGTAACCGCCCACAGGATATGTTTCGGGAGTGCTGGCTGTCCAGCTGATTAAATAGTGGTCGAAATAGTAACCAAGCATTAATCCCGATGGTACAGCCGGAGGTATTATCTGAAAATTATAGGCAGCTACTAATTCGGCACATCCCACTCCTTCAACAGGAAGGTTGTTTACCGTACCTTTGAGCATAGTTCCTCCTTCCCAGAATTTGAATAGCGTTACATTAATAACCTGATTGCTTATTGTGGGAGTTATATCAATATTTACTCCGTTATCGGGCTCAATAAGACGCCATCCGTTTGAATAATATGTGCTGTTGGCAGAATCAAGCCAATAAGCCGTTCGTTCAAAGAAAAAAGAAGAAGAAGTATCTTGTGTATCATCAGCATAAATGGCGCTTACTGTTCTCCATTGTGGCTGATAAGGAACGCTTGTTGAGTCGGAAAATATTTGCCAGATGTTGAATTCAGAAGGAGTTTGCGGTATACCGAGTGTGGTATTGGGCTTATCCGCCTGTACGCAGAACCATTCATACTTATTGTCGCTGTTTATACCCACCGTAAAAGGTCCCCACTGACGGTCAATCCATGCTATGCCGGAAGTGATACTGTCGTCAACTCCATTATACCTGATAGCGCCTTCCGCTTTCATATTGGTATAAGAATAATAATATGATGAGTCGCCCTGACCACCTATTGCAACATATCCATTTCCGCCTACTACAAGGGGATAACGGTTGCTGGTAACCATTACATCTAATCCGTCATCATTTACCGGCTCCTCTGCATGAAAAACGTATTTGAATGTTTCGTTATCGGTAGGATAAGTCCAGTGAGAATAATCGTTTATCTGAAAAGGAATATTATATGTCAGCTCCCAGTGACCGGCTTGTTGGGAAAAAACAAAAGGTGTTTGGTTTACATTAGTATGAAAAGTGCCTGAAACAAGATCTGCTATATTAAAGATACGCATAGTTGCAGGTCTGGCGAAATAACATAACATTACATCATATTCTTTAAAGAGTGGCGCCGAACCAATAAGGTGCATATTTAAATACCACCATTCTGTTGTAATGCTTAAATCCGTGTGGTTACCGTCATCATTCGGAAAAGTAAGCATGCTTCCGGGTGGTGAATAAGGATATGATTGCGCAGATGCAAATGATCCTCCCCAAAAAGAAATAACAATAAAAGCAAGAGAAAAAAATAATGTTTTCATAAGTTTATATTTTAAAAATTTCAGTAACTGATGTTACGCAAATATATAAATGATTACGAAATTTAGCGGTCAGGCAGAGCCGTCCCTATTTCGGGACGTGTCGAAGCCAGACCAACACATAGTCACTCTTCGACACGGACGCTGACCCGCAAATCCATATTATGTCCGGCTCTGAGTGACACTAACAAATAAATATAACATATGTGTAACATCTGTTAGTAACTAATCAGTATGCCCTTTCGGAATTGCTTCAATAAGTTTTTTAGTATATTCTGTCTTCGGATTTGCATAAATCTCATCCGAATCTCCATATTCCTGTATCTTCCCGTCTTTCATAACGAGCATTCGGTCCGACATAAATTTTACAACAGAAAGATCGTGAGAAATAAAAATATATGTAAATCCAAATTCACGCTTTAGTTCATTAAGCAGATTCAGCACCTGTGCCTGAATGGAAACATCGAGCGCTGATACGGATTCATCGCAAATAATGAATTCAGGATTTAAAGCCAATGCTCTTGCAATACATATACGCTGCCTTTGTCCTCCTGAAAATTCATGGGGATAACGGTTGAAATGATTTTCTGACATATTCACTCTTTCCAGTAATTCTATCACTTTGTTTTTCCTTTGTCTGTCGTTGTTATATATTTTATGAACCTGCATAGGTTCCATGACTGCGCTGCCAATAGAGATTCTTGGATTAAGCGACGAATACGGATCCTGAAAAATTATCTGAAGGTTTTTCCTGATTCTGCGAAGCTCTTTTAAAGACAATTTGGTAATGTCGTTTCTTTTAAAAATTATCTTCCCTGCTGTTGGTTCAACAAGTCGTAAAATGGTTCTTCCAAGTGTTGTTTTGCCGCAGCCCGATTCTCCAACAAGACCGAGTGTTTCGCCAGGGAAAACATCAAAGCTCACGTCATCAACGGCTTTAATATATTTATTTGCCTTACCAAATAGCCCCGGTCTAATCGGGTAATATGTTTTAACATTTTTTATTTCAAGAATCGGGCTTTTTAAATATAACTGATTGTGAAAAGATGTCCGTTCATCTTTAGTAACTGCCAGACTGGTTGTAAGCTCATCAATGGTAAGTTTTTTTTCAAAAATATTTCCTTCATTATCTTCGTCCATGAAATCGGAGACCACAGGAAGTTTCTTAAGTCTTTGTTTCATGGTAGGCCGGCAGGCTAATAAACCTTTCGTGTATGGATGCTGAGGTTTTTCAAAAATATCTTTAACCCCGCCCCTTTCAACAATCTTTCCTTTATACATAACAAGCACTTTGTCGGCAATTTCGGCTATTACACCCAGATCGTGCGTAATAAAAATTATGCTCATCTGATGTGCCTGCTGAAGCTTCCGCATGAGTTCAAGAATTGTCTTCTGAACAGTAACGTCAAGGGCTGTAGTGGGTTCGTCTGCAATAAGCACAGAAGGGTTGCACGACATAGCCATGGCGATCATTACTCTTTGTTTTTGACCTCCCGACAATTCGTGCGGATATGCATTAAAAATATCCAAAGGTCTTGGTAGTTGCACTTCTTCGAAAAGACGGATCGTATTTTTTTTTGCTTCCTTATACGAAAGTTTTAAATGCAATCGTAATGCTTCAGCAACTTGTTTTCCGCACTTTATAACAGGGTTCAGCGATGTCATGGGTTCCTGAAAAATCATGGCTATTTCTTTTCCCCTGTATTTGCGCATCTGTCTTTCAGGTATGGAAAGCAGATCAGAACTACCGCCATTGTTATAAATAATTTGTCCTCCCGTAATTTTACCCGGAGAACTGATAAGCCGCATGATTGACAAAGATGTTACGGATTTCCCTGAACCGGATTCTCCGACTATACCAAGCGTTTCACCTTTGCCCAAAGTAAAACTAACGTCATTCACCGCCGTAATTATTTTCCCATCGGAGGTGAATTTTGTTACTAAGTTTTTTACTTCGAGTAAAGGAAATTCGGGCATATTAGAAATTGATAAATATTAAACAATACTTGGCTGCTATACGCGGGTTGGGATATTTTGGAATACTATTTCCTTATTAATCGTTTAATTTGGCTTTGGGAAAGATTGTAAGCATGGTTCATTTCTTCCCTGGACTTTACCAAAATAAATTCAATAAGTCCATTGCATGTTTGGAGTTCTTCCGGCGTGTGAATAATATCATCGAATTTGCATGTTATAATATTTCCTTTGATAACGCGGCAACGGTATATAATGTAAACAAGCCTGTATTCTGGCTTTCTACCGAAAGGAACTTTATAAAAATTCTTATAATTACCTTTTAACGGTTCGCCTTGTATCTCAAAATTTTGGATTTTATCAGCAAGTCCAAAAACATATTCCTGAACTTGTAAAGGAAGTTTTTTTAAATCTTTCCTGAATGCAGATCGGTATGATACTTTATAAGCCATTATTTCAAAATTGCTCTTAAAGAATTTCCCGACTTTTCTCTTTTTGTTTCCATGGCAATATCAATGTATTTTTCAATTGCCTTATTTTCGTCTTCAAGAAATTCCACAAACTTCTTTTTTTCATCTTTCAGTGAACGAAGAAAAGCGAGCAGTTTTTTGCCTTTCGTTGTGTGTTCGTTAATTACTATATAAACCATGTCTATGATATTTGTTGCTAAATTAATATATATTTTGCAAAAGCAGAAAAGTTTTGTCAAGACACTATTCTGAAAAATATTATTTCTTCTTAGGTTCCGACCATTCTATTTTATAATAATCGGGATATTCTTTCAGTACACGCTGTATCCATTCAGAGCCATAGCCAACACCTTTGGGACTACGACCGCCATTTTTCCCGTCATTTATATACCCGTCATTGTATTTGGCAATGATATATTCAAGCAGTTCTTTCCATCGCGCAACAACCATTTCGGCATGCGAAACAGAGTAATCATTCAGGTACTGCACAGCAAGTTTATGATCTGTTTTTTCCAATTCTGCGGCTGTTTTTTCTACTGCAGGCTGCATAGCGAAAAAATTATCCTCTAATTTTTTCTGAACCGCCTG
>Ga0247841_10000970_pt1 | contig 69826 bp, 68 predicted proteins | sample LaCruzMarch2015__2_FD_192410 | JGI IMG/M metagenome (GOLD analysis project Ga0247841, IMG submission 192410) | Freshwater microbial communities from meromictic Lake La Cruz, Castile-La Mancha, Spain - LaCruzMarch2015_18m | ecosystem: Environmental > Aquatic > Freshwater > Lake | place: Spain... | reverse complement strand
TAAGGCGCTGGGATAAAGTATCAAAAGAGAATTCCAGGGTTTGGAATATTTCCTTATCTGGCTTGAATTTGATTGTGGTGCCTGTGTGGTCAGTGGTACCAACTACCTCGATTTTAGTTACAGTCTTGCCGCGCTCATACCTCTGGCGGTGGACCTTCCCGTCGCGGTGCACCGTAGCCTCCATCCATTCAGAAAGCGCGTTGACGCAAGAGACGCCTACCCCGTGAAGCCCGCCTGAAACCTGGTATGCCTTTCCCTCGAACTTGCCGCCTGCGTGCAGCTTCGTAAGGGCTAATTCCATGCCGCTGACCTTGTATTGGGGATGTATATCTACGGGTATGCCCCGCCCATTGTCAATGACTTCGAGGACATCGTCTGGCAAAATCCGGACCTCAATGCTCGTACAGAAGCCTGCGAGTGCTTCATCAATGGAGTTGTCTACGACCTCTTCTACTAGGTGATGAAGGCCGCGGCTGGTCGTGTCGCCTATGTACATGGCAGGCCTTTTCCTGACCGCCTCTAGGCCCTCCAGGACCTTAATGCTCTCAGCTTTGTATTCTTCAGCCATAGTTGAAGCCCCGCAAAACAGGGTGACATAATCGTGGATAGTTAAGCCTAAAATTTGAGGATTTTTGCGCCCTTTGGGGGGGCTTAAAAACAGGCTCAAAAAACTGGCTTTTCCACCCGCTTATTTAGAGGTAAAAGGCATAAAAAGGGGTATTTGAATTAGGGGTAAAAAGATGCGTCGGCCGCCCTGTGAAAAGGCTTTTTATAGGGGCTTGACCTCAGGACTTACCAACCACGGGACCTGCCAGACCGGCGCCTCCAATAGCCTGCTTCCTCGTCTAAGCGGCGAAGCTCAGAGGGCAACGCGCGCTCCTGCTGCATTGTGTCCTTGCGCCTGTCTATAAGGTCAAGAATCTCATCGGCTGCTGAAGGGTCGCCCGAATCCGCACGTTGTGAAAGCCGAGCAAATGCTGTGTTGTATTGGGTAAATGTTACGGGTTGTACCTTTGGCTCTGCAGGCGCAATGGGGAGTTGTTTCTTTGGCGGTTGATGGGCATTCACATCAATCCTTTCAGGCAGTGCGCCGCCCCGTATAGACTCTGCATGTGCCTGTAACAGCTTCACCCTATTGGTGATGTGTGGCTGCTGTGGAAAAGGATTTAGGGTTGTGAGGGCCTTTGAACCTTTTTCAGCAGCTTCCCTTGCACGCTTCAGGAGGTCGACTCGCCGCAAAGCCATTGAAGGAGAGTCTGACGTTTCTCTCGCTTCCTTCAAACGTTGGTTGACCTCGGCTACGACTTGCTCCCATGCTGCCTGGTCTGGGGCCTTTCCAGCCTTTGGCATTCCAGCGTGTTGGGCGACTTGTTTGAACTGTTCGCCACTTGCCCCGCCGACTGGCCCTCTTCGATGTGTGTGATGCGGCATTTTATTTGATTGTTTTATTGGAATCCTATTATACTAAGGGGGTAATATATTAAAATCATTGCCCTTTTGCTTGCTGCTTTGGTCCTTTTGCGCGTGCAACCCAGATATCCCCCAGTTCGGCAGCGCGTTTGTCGCGCTCTGAAACCATGACTCTTGCATTAATAGTTCGTTTGGCTATGCCAAAAAAATCATCAGTCTTTAGGTTCCCCAGATAGTCGACGGGTAAATCGTGTATACCGCTTACACCCCCGCTTAGGTACATGTCCCAATTAGGCAGGACTAGAATCTCTGGCTTCCCTTGGACATGCTCATGTGCTTGTGTTGTCGTAAACCCACGAGCACCATTGCGGATTCCAGCTTCGTCAAAGAACTGGCTCGCCCTGCCAGTGGGATTTATTATGTTTGAGCCTACATTAATCAACCCGCTTTTGACACCCGCCCTCATCGCAGCAACTGCTTTTGGGTCTCTTAATGCCTCTGCTGCTTCATTAAATGCAGCCTCCGCATCAAGTCGCTCTTTTCCTCCAAACTTGGTCTTTGCCTCTAATGGTGTATATCTATGGAGAATGGTAATGCGCGGGCCGTTTATAGAGGAATTAAGAATGCTACTTGCAAGAAGCAGTCTTTTCGCGCCGTTTCGACAGGCATTGCCAGCCTTCACCGCCAGCTTGCCTATAGGTGCGTGTTTGGAGGGTTGAAAATGCAAAGTGCCGACACCAAGGTTTACGTCGACATTATGCGGAAGAGACCTCACAAACGCCCGCGCTCGTTTTAGGCTCTTGAGTTGTGACGCATTTGTGTCTAGCTTTACGCTTTTGAAATTCTGGGCTGTAATGGTGAGGATTTCATTGAAATCTTTATGTAACATGGGTTCCCCACCGAATATGAATGCCTTCCGCCGCCCGGAAAGCCTTGCGAGGCGAGGTATCAGCCGTCTGGCTTCGCGTATGTCCATCTCCATCTTTGGGAGCCTTGACGCGGAACAATGTGGACACGCAGCATTGCATTTACCAGTCGGCACTAAAGTGATCCGTGCACCCTTAAAGGCGTTTTTGTAATATGATGGTATCAACCGTCGTTTGGGGGGCATCTCAAGAAATTGAAGGTTTTGACATTAAAAGGATGTTCACCCACCCACTTCTTCGCCCATACCCTTGAACATCTTCGCGAACCTGCGGTCTTTGCGGAGTTTTTTGAAAGTGGATTTCATCTGGTTGTATTGTTGTATGAGCGCCCTTACATCCTCTGGTTGCGTGCCAGAACCTTTAGCTATGCGCTCTACCTGCGCACGCGAGAGCTTTGCACCCTCGAGCTCTTCGGGCGTCATCGATTGTAATATAGGCTTGAACTTTTTGAGCTTCTCCTCTTGGACGTTCATCATGTCCTTGGGCATCTTCTTGAGTGCGCCACCGAAACCGGGTAGCATCTCCGCGACTTTGTTCAATGGGCCCATCTTCTTGACTTGCTCGAGTTGCTCGTAAACGTCTAGTAACGTGAACTTGCCGGCCATCATCCTCTTTGCTACATCCTCGGCTTCGTCCTTTTCAACACTCTCCTCGAAGCGCTGTAAAAGGCCTTTCATGTCGCCGAACCCCATCATCCTGCCGACAAACGCCTTCGGGTCGAATCGCTCGAAATCACCCATGCGCTCACCGACGCCGATGAAGAAGACGGGGGCCTGTGCTGCAGCGCATGCAGATATGCCGCCGCCACCCTTTGCAGAGCCGTCGAGCTTTGTCAGTATGATGCCGTTTACTCGGCATTTCTCCTTAAACGCGCGTGCCTGGACTTCGGCCTGCTGGCCTATGGTTGAGTCTAGGACTAATATCGTGTAATCGGGCTTGACATCTTTCTCGAGGTGCTCAATCTCATCCATGAGGTCCTTGTCTAGGGAATGGCGGCCCTCTGAATCTATTATGACTACGTTCTTGTCTTTGAACTTTTCTATGCCGTGCTTGGCGATGTTCCATGGCTTCTTCTCATCCGGCTCGCCGTAGACCGGAACATTTATCTCTTCACCCAGTTGCTTTAGCTGGTCGAGCGCGCCTGGGCGGAATTTGTCTGCGCAAATAAGGCCTGGCCTGAAGCCTTTCTTGGTTAGGTATTTTGCAAGCTTGGCTGCTTGTGTGGTCTTCCCAGAGCCTTGGACACCGACTAAGATTATCTTGTTCTGCTTCTTTGGGTCGAGCTCGAACTTTGCCTCTTCGCCGCCCATCAACGCAGTGATTTCTTGGTAGACGACTTTTACGAGGTGCTCTTTGCGCGATATTCCGGTGGGCAATCGCTCCTCCAATGCGCTCTCTTCTATTCGCTTGGAAAGCTCAAAGACCTGGTCTATCTTTATGTCGGAGGCTATCAGGGTCTTTTGTATCTCTTTTGTTATCGCCTTCACAGTCTGCTTGTCGACTACGCCGGAGCCGCGTATCTTCTCCAAGACGCCCTGCAGACCTGACGAAAGCTTATCGAGAACCATCAGGTAGAGTTAGAACTAAGGGACATAAAACCAAAAGAAAGCCCGATGGGGCTTAGTGTTTATGCGCAGGCGCCTCTTTAGGGGTTGAGGTCGTGATGCGGACTGAGGGCTTCACGAGCACTATGTCCCCAACGGTCTCAACATCAGTGTATCCGATGCTGTTGTCCTTAAGGATCTCCTCAACCTTCGCCTTTGAGAGCAACCCGCTCTTGAGTGGTGAAAGAGTCAGCCTCATTATTTCACCCTTCTGGAGGTTCAGTATTATGTCTTCGACTTTCCCAAGGTGTTTTGCCTTGGTTGTATATATTTCAGTTCCGTATAGTTCCGAGATTTTAACACTCATTTTCCACCCAAATTTAAAATGCGCTAATGTTAATGAAGAAAGATATAAAAAGCTTTGGTTTTAAAGGAGGATTTTGTTGCTGTTTAACGCATGTATTTGCCTATGCCTTTGGGGTTTTTCTCGGGGGCGCATAAAAGAGAGGTATGGGTGACTCGAATGCAACAGGCGTGGCTATCCGGGCTATGCCAACGCAGAAACAGGAGAAGAGAATCGTTTATCTTGTGGGCACCGTGCATGTTTCTGAAGCCAGCGCGCACAAGGTCGAGGACACTATTAGAATGGTCCTGCCGGATATGGTCTGCCTGGAATTAGACTTAAAGAGGTTCAAAGTTATGCAGGAGGGGCTTTCCGGGGGAACAGGCATGCCAGCCATGGGGGGGTATGATAAAACCCAGGAACCCATCACGACTGAACGCTCTTTGGGGGGGACGGGTCACTTCCGGTATTCTAAGTGCGTTGAATGCCCTAAGGTTGAATGCCCTAAAAGGTTCGTGTCTAAGGAAGAAGGTGGAGTAAGGTTCTTGTCTAAGGAAGATAAGGGGATTGCTGTAGATGAGAGTGATGTTGGTGGTAAAGGGATGCGTGGTGTGGGGGTTGATGTAAAGTTAGGTACTACACAATCCATGCGAATAAGCCCACCAAAAGAGGTTTCTGATAATAAAGTTAGGTACTACAATTCTGACGCGGAAAAAACCCAAAAAAATAAAGGTTCATTTAAAAGTGAGGGGTTCAATATCTCGGATTTGTTCTCAGTGCAAGGACTCCTTAAATGGATGCAGCAAGAGATAGGTGAGGAATTTGGTGTCATGCCAGGTACCGAGATGGTGACAGCGCTCCAGACTGCTAAGGGGTTTGGGCTCAATATCGGGCTGGTAGACCGCCCGGTCGAGATAACCCTCGCACGCATGTGGGGTAGTATGGGTTTTGGTGAAAAGATACGCCTTTTTAGTTATCTTTTCGGCGCCGCCGGATTCTTGGCCATGCGGCCTTTATTTGGAAAGGGTTTGGGTGGGGTCGGGTCCGTTTTTGGCGAGGGTAAGGAATTGGATATAAAAAAGCTCGAGAAAGGCGAGGGTGTTGATGGCATGATGGATATTCTTAAACAAAAGTTCCCAACAGTCTATCGCGCGCTGGTTGATGAAAGGAATGAGTATATGTGTAAGAATATTATGGGTATTTTTGCGCGTGGTATGAAAACGTTGGTTGTTGTTGTCGGTCTTGGCCACGCCTCGGGGATGAAAAGGATCTTAGAGAGTAAAGGTATTGAGGTCAAGCTGGTTTAAGTATTATCTGGTTTGGGGTGTTAAAATGGTTTGAGTATTAGTTATTATTTGATTTAGAAAGTTGTAGGTTTGTGTTGTGATGTGTGAGTGTATGTTTGTGTTGTGTGTATTGTGTAGGTGTGTTGTTTATGTATTGTGTAATTATGTTGTGTGTAAGTGTGTTTATGTTGTGTGTGTTGGGTTTATGGGTGTTTTATTTTGTTAAAAATATATCATGAACTCACTCCTGGACCTTCAATGATTTAAGGATAAACTCTTTTATCTTTGTCGGCTCTTCACCAAGTTCGATCAAACGCGTCTGCCCACGGGTGCCCTTGCCTGTGAATTGCATCGAGAGGAAGCCAAGCATCTCAAGGTCATTCAAATATTCCCTTACCCAGCGCATGCTCCTGGGGGGCTCCTTTAACTGCCTGCATGTCCGTTTATATCCCTCATAGACCTCACCCGAGGTGAATTGTGTGACCTTTTCTCCAGTGAGGCCTTTTTGCGATCCCTCCGCAAGAGTCGAGAGAGCAAGTAATACTATCTGTTGTTGGTCTGGTAATGTACTCAGGCTTTCTAAGACAATATCTTCCTCCACACTCTTCTTAGCTTCATTGACTTCTTTTTCCTTGACACTGCGTGCGTTCGCTGCCTCAGCAATCTCTCCTGCTTTCCTTAATAACCGCAATGCGTATCGTGCGTCGCCACCCTCTTTAGACGCCATCGCGGCGATAAGATGTATTGCTGACTCTTCGACCTTCCCTTCCTTAAACCCCATCTTCACACGGTCTTCAAGAATCTTCGTCAATTGTTTTGCATTATATGGTGGAAAGACCAGTTCTTCTTCACAAAGCGTTGACTTACTTCTCGGGTCTATGTTCTTCTTGAAAAAAAGGTTGTTAGATATCCCCAATATTGTGACGAAGCCGCCCTTTTTGCCGCGGACATCGTCGTTGGCTCTGGTTAAAGTATACAATAAACTGTCAAGGTCTTTGACTGAATCTACTTCGTCTAAGATTGCCACGACACCAGCACCCTTATCACCGACAAATTCTAATAGGGTCTCGTATAATATAGTTGGTGGGGCCCCAGAGTCATGCACCTTGACACCCTTTTTCTCAAAATACTCTTTATCCTGCTCCCATAAATCCTTAAGAAGCTTTACTAATACGCGGTATTTGCTGTCGTGTACTTTATTATTTATATAACTGACATACAGCGGTACATTCTGCTCCTTGCACATTTCCCCCAACTCAGCAGACACGAAACGGGCCACTATAGTCTTGCCGACGCCTGTTTTACCGTAAATAAACACATTGGCTGGCTTTTCCTTCTTAATCGCTGACGCCACCAAACCAACAACCTTCTTTATTTCCTCTTCTCTATAGGGCAGTTTTGGGGGGGTAAAATGGGGCGACAGTGCCTCTTTATTCTCAAAAAGATGGTAACCTTCCGTAAAGTCCGAAAAAAGGTTCTTTTTCGTCATTTGTGAGGCCACTCGCGCCATGTATGCATGGTCCGGCAGGATACTGTGTTTCGTCGGACATCAATTCTATGTAATTAGGAAAACGTTTTTATAGTTTTATTGATAAATGTAGGTATAGTTTGGGTGGTTTCGAATAAAAGCTTGGTTTCTGAGCTTTATCTTGAACTCACGCTATCAATCAAATACAAATCTTGGTGAAAAAATGGGTATTAAGAATTTCCTCGGTATGGGTGGGGGGGCTGCGACTGGTACGACCAACGAAGCCGTTACGTTAGACGAATATCTCGAAGGCAGCCTCCATGGTGGCGAGCTGCTTGATGAAGAGAAGTACACTTATGTGAAAAGCTTGAATGCGAACACACCTAACATTGTGGCTGAGCTGAGTAAGGAGTTAAAGAAAGGCAATCTAGTCCTTTTGGATACTGAAGCACTTTCACAAACTAACAGGCTTTCACTAAAGCAAGTCATTGCAGATGTGAAGGCATTGGAAAATGAGCTCAATGGCGATATGGGGCGTCTTAGTGAGACAAAGATCCTCGTAGTACCGGGCGGGTTCAGGATCCTAAAGAGAAGGACTGATTAAACCTTCTCTCTTTCATCTTTTTTAACCCTAGTCCTAATGCTTTCTTTTTTCTAGTTTCTTTTTTCTAGTTATTTGTAATGGTTTTACCCTTTTTCTTACTTATAATTCCCTTTTCTACTTACTTATAATGTTTTTTCTGCTTATTTTTAATTTTTTCGCGTACTTTTTTCTACTTACTTTTAATTTTCTTTATACTTTCTCATATCTACCCAAATCTTATCCCAACCCCTAGTTTTTAACCCTCTCTCATTAAATTTACTTATGCCGGGCGAGGAAAAGAAAGAGAAGGGTTTTGAAGATTTGATGAGGGATTTAGAAGATAATATATTTAGCGCCCAGGGGCCTGAGGAAAGCGAACCCATTAGCGCGGAAACAGAAAAGAAACCAGCGCGGCGCACCACCCTGCCGACACTCGTCGATAACGACACCGCAAATAAGATATTCAAAGACTTCATGAAGGAGAAGAACCAGCGTAAGTATGACGCTATGGGCGTCGAGCTGATGTTCAAGCCCTATTGGTTCTTTACTTACACTTGCGAGCTGATAATGCGGGATAAAGATAAGAATATAACCGATTCAGAAGAGATGGGCGGCAGGGTCGCGGTCGACGCGATAAACGGCTCTCTTGCTGATTATTTGCAAGACCTCTTAGACCATGAGCCGATTGAGGTGGTCGATCTCGCGGATGAGCTGGCCCACGTCGGCGGCTCCCCCAAAGTAATCGAGCCAAAGATAAGCGAGGACCGTCTTGAAAAGTTCGTTCAATTGAAGATAGCCGGTGCGTTTAAGGGAGAGAAAGAGAACGTCTCGGTTGCAGGCTTTGAACTCATGTGGTCGCCCGTTTACCGTTTTTGGGTGACTATAAAGAAGAAGACCCACAACGTGCAAATCGATGGGTGCGGCGGTTATCCTGTAAACTATGACGATGTCCCGCTCAAGGCCAAGACATGGACTGATATTATACAGAATGATATGGACTTGCTCAAAGACCCGAAGAAGTGGAAGGAGTTCCTTAAGAACAAGCGGAAGGCTGTTGGGGCGCAGATGAGCAGCGCGCGTAGCAAGGGGGGCGCAAGCAGGAAGCCGGGCTTTGGCACCATAGAACTCTTAGGCGGGCTGGTTGGGTTGGCAAGTTTCCTCTATGGAATGGGCAAGAGTAAGCCTGATTATTCTCTAATGGCGATAGGTGCCATTATAGTCGCAGTGCTCTTCTGGTACGGCAACCATGCGCGGAAGAAGCCCTTGGTGCCGCTGCCAGCACCACCTTATGCCGATTATGTCTATGGGCCGCCGGCTGGGCCAGGCGGCTAAAGGGCATCAGGGCAGCTAATGGCCACGCGGGGTTTGCAACAAGGCGTTGCAATTCACGGTGAATACCGGAAGTGACCCGTCCCCCTGAACACATCACACCAAATACTTTAAAACCTATTAACCTATAATATACTCACTCTACTTCAGAGCGACGCGGATTTGCTCTTCATTCTAGAATGATCTACGACACCAAAAAAACAAAGGAAGACGCGAAGAAGGACTTCTTCTCAGCATGGAAAGCCACTGCGGGAGCTTACCCAAAGCCAAACGAGGCGTTTAAGGAAGCCCTGCTTAAGCCGGGCAAGCCGGACCCCCACCCAATACAGAACATGGTGGCAAAAATCCGCAGCAACTTCCTTAGACTGGGGTTTAAGGAGATCGAGAACCCTCTCTTCATAGAAGAATCCGATGTCTATAAGCAATATGGCCCAGAGGCGCCGGCCATACTCGACAGATGCTTCTACCTAGCTGGCCTTCCGCGCCCGGAGATCGGCTTGAGCGATTTGAAGGTCACTCAAATAAAGAAGGTAGTGCCAGGATTTGACGCTAAAAAAACTGAAGCGCTCAAGGAAGTCCTTCGTGATTACAAACTTGGAAGGATAGAGGGCGACGACTTTTTAGAGACTATCAAAAAGCAGCTTAGCATAACCACCGAACAATCCACAAACATCCTCTCCTTATTCGATGAACTAAAAAACCTGAAGGCAGAGCCAACGACTTCCACCCTGCGCAGCCACATGACAGCAGCATGGTTCCCGACAGTGGCAGCCCTCCAGGATAAGATGGAGCACCCAATAAAACTCTTCTGCATAGGCCTCCGCTTCCGCCGCGAGCAGAAGGTGGACGCAACGCACTTGCGCGCGCACTATGGTGCGAGCTGTGTAGTCTGTGATGAGAACATGGAAATGGAAGCTGGCAAGGCGCTCGCCCAGGAGATAATGAAGCCCCTGGGGTTCAAAGACTTCGAGTTTGTCAAAAAGACAGCGACTTCAACCTACTATGCCAACGACTCTGAGTATGAAGTCTATGCAAGCAGTGCAGGCAAGAAGGTGGAGATAGCTGATGTAGGCATGTACTCCCCAATCGCGCTGGCCAATTATGACATAAAATACCCGACATTCAATGCAGGCTTCGGCGTCGAGCGGATGATAATGATTAAAGAGAACTTCTCCGATGTGCGGGAAGTCATGTTCCCGCAGTTCTACCAGTCAATAGAGCTCATCGACCAGGACATCGCAAAAGCTATCTCAATCGACAAGAAGCCGCAGACTGATGAAGGAAAAAAGCTCTCACTTGAAATAGAGAAAACCGCGCTGAAGCACGGCAACGACACGTCGCCCTGCAGCTACGATGTGTTCAAGGGCAAGTTCATGGGCAAGAATCTCACAGTCAGAATATTCGAAAAGGAAGCAGACACTATGTTACTGGGCCCCGCGGCATGGAACAAAATCTATGTCTATAACGGCGGCGTCTATGGCATACCCCCGGCGGGGTTTAAGGACAAAGCTAAGGAGATAATGGAGAAGGGAGTTGCCACAGACATAACCTACCTGCGCGCGATGTGCGACTTCTTTGCTGCTGGCATGGAAGAGGCAATCAAATCTGGCAAGGATTACAATTACCAGTTCAAGATGGCCAAGAGCGCGCCAGACATCAACATCCGAGTTGCTGATCACGCCCTGCAGTTCATCCAATCCAAGAACAAGGAGATGATGCTTAAGGGCCCGCTGTTCGTTGAGGCCGAGGCTAAGATAGTCTAAAGTGTGGCGTTTTTGGTTGACTTCTGACTTTATTGTAGTACCTAACTTTATTAAAAAACATACCACAATAGCTTTAAAAATAGAAAAGTGTAGTACCTAACTTTTAAAAATAATAGGAAAGAAAAAAACAAATAAAGAGGTCTAACAGCCCTTAAGCTACCCCAACATCCTCGATTTTCGGGCCTTCCTTAGACTTGCGCCAGTAGTTGGCATGGTCATCACCAACTGTGCTTGGCTTGACGACCTTAAGGGCTTCCTCAAAGTGTTTCATTGAGATTCTCGCTTCCTTAGCCTTCTTCTCAACCACTTCTTTCACAGCCAGCATGCCTGCCTTCCTGACGAGCGCTTCTATATCCGCGCCCGAGAATCCATCAGTCCTACTGACCAGTTTGTCTAATTTGACATCCTTCTCAAGTTTGACATCCTTTGTGTGCACCTTGAAAACCTCCATCCGTGCGCCGTCATCAGGCATCGGCACATAGACCAGCTTCTCAAACCTGCCTGGCCTAAGGAGCGCAGGGTCTATCAGATCCGGCCTGTTCGTGGCGCCTATCAAGACAACATCTTTTAATTCTGACACACCATCGATCTCACTTAATAGCTGCGCAACAACACTTTCCTTTGCACCGCTGGCGTCATTACCCATACCTCGTGTCCCCGTCATTGACTCTATCTCATCAAAGAATATTATCGCCGGTGCAACCTGCCTTGCGCGCCGGAAGATCTTCCGCACACCACGTTCGCTCTCACCGACATACTTATTCAAAAGCTCTGGCCCTTTCACAGAGATGAAGTTTGCCGCGCTCTCATTGGCGACTGCTTTTGCAAGCAGTGTCTTGCCAGTGCCTGGTGGCCCGTAGAGCAAAATGCCGCGCGGCGGCTTTATCCCCAAGTCCTTGAACACCTTAGCGTGCTTGAGCGGCCATTCGACGCTCTCTATCAGCTCTTCCTTGACACTCTTGAGCCCGCCGACGTCGTTCCAAGTGACTCGGGGGATCTCTACCAGGACTTCCCTCATCGCAGACGGTTCGACCTTCTTCATAGCGTCTTCGAAATCCTCTTCAGTAACACTAATCTTATCAAGCAGCTCTTTGGTGACTTCCTCATCCTTAAGCTTCTTGATGTCGGGCATCACGCGTCGCAGCGCTCTCATAGCCGCCTCTTTTGCAAGTGCGTTCAGGTCTGCCCCAGAATAACCATGTGTTATATCCGCAAACTTATCGAGGTTAACATTCGCGGTCAACGGCATCCCTCTAGTGTGTATCTGCAGTATCTCTTTCCTGCCCTTCCTGTCGGGTATGCCTATCTGCATCTCCCTATCAAACCTGCCGGGCCTGCGGAGTGCAGGGTCTAGTGAATCAGGCCGGTTGGTCGCAGCGATGACCACAACCTCACCGCGCGCCTCCAGCCCGTCCATAAGCGTCAGTAATTGGGACACTACTCTCTTTTCCACTTCACCGCTGACATCTTCACGCGCAGGTGCGATGGCGTCGATTTCATCAATGAATATTATCGCAGGCGCATTCTCTTGTGCCTCCTTGAAGACGTTTCGCAGGTTCTCCTCGCTCTGCCCATACCACTTACTCATTATTTCCGGTCCAGGGAGGTGTATGAAATGAGCCTCAGTCTCGCTTGCTACAGCCTTTGCAAGCAAGGTTTTACCAGTGCCCGGCGGCCCGTAAAGCAGGACTCCTTTCGGCGGCGAAACGCCCAGTTTCTTGAAAACCTGTGGATACTTCATCGGGACCTCGATCATCTCCCTGATAGTCTCTATCTCCTCCCGCAACCCACCAATATCTTCATAACGGATTGTCGGGACACCTGCTTTCTCTTCGACAGGTTTTTTGCCTATTGTGATAACTGTTTCTTCAGTGACGACTATTGGCCCTATCGGCGATGTGGCAGTTATGATAAATGTGAGCGGGGTGCCCATTACATCTACAAGCAACTTATTCCCTTTTATGAACGGCTTATTGAGTATCCTTTCATGCACATATTCTATGAATCCAGAGCCGTATTGTATCCCTTGTGTCGGTGAGAGTGTTATCTTTTTCACAGGTTTCGGTTCTATGACGCTGATTTCAACCTCTTCATCAAGGCTGACGCCGGCGTTGCTCCTAAGGACGCCGTCCATCCGTATGATATCCTTGTTCTCATCCTCATGAGAGCCCCTCCATGCTATACCAGCAGCCTCTCGCTTACCCTTGATGAGCACCATCGTCCCGCTCTGAGCGCTGAGGTCTTCCATAGCCTTTGACCCCAATCTAACAATACTTCTGCCAACATCGATCTTCGGCGCTTCCTTCACATTCACCTTGACACTCTTGGCCATTTTTTTATTTTAATTATTTTATTCTAAGTATTTCTATACATTCTATTTTATCACTATCTTCTTGGATTTCTGCTTCTCCACCTGCTTCTTCTTCAGCTTGACCTCAAGGACCCCATTATTATACGTAGCTTCAATACCATCTTCCTTTACATCAGCCGGCAGTGCCACTTGTTTGTAGAACTTCTTGCCCTCTTTATCGACCTTTATCTCAAGACTGCTGCCCGTGGCTTCAAGATTGATATCCTCTTTGCTAACACCCGGCAGCTCAGCTATCACAATTACAGAGTCTTCCCTGTTTATCACATCGACCAGAGGCTCTCTCGAGTCGCTGACGCGCGGTGTCGCGCGCGGTGTCGGCCCTGGTTTCACATTGCCAAACTCCTCAAAAACAGGCTTCCCATCAGGTCCGCTCTTTAGCGAGAACCCGTAGACAAAAGGCTTCCCATCCTCAAACCCCTTACCGCTGAAAGCGCCCTTCATGAGCTCGTTCATCATCTCATCAATGCGCTTGAAATCCCCAAAGAAACCATCAAAACCAGACCCAAAGATATCCCGGCGGCCGAAGACATCGTCTCTTACCTCATCGTCCCTGCTTATATCCTCTGGCTCCTCATCATCCCTTCGCTTCTTTCTAAAGACCATCTTCATCCCCTTTTTATACGTTATTATTATAACTATTCAATAATAAATGATTCTCGGAACAATAACTTATTAACTTTTGAAGGTCAGGGTATAAAAACCTTTTTTATAACCTTTGGGGTCTTTTATCAAAATCTCTTATGGAATGGAATCAAAACGCAGGATATTATTAAGGGAACTGCAACCCCCGGCAAAGGCCGGAGAGGCCGACGACATAGAGTGGATATGCCGTTCCCTAAGCCTGTTCACGAAGAAGGACGCAGACAAGTCTGCTTATAAGGTATTTCGGATACTCGTGGAGTCGTCTATACGCGGTGACCCAAAGACCTCCACAGAAATCGCCGACCAACTAGACCTTGCTCGCGGCACAGTGCTCTTCCACTTAAAGAAGTTCAACGACTCAGGCCTTGTCTCAAGGGCTCCCGGCAGGAAATACGTCCTGCGCGAAGCCAGCCTCGAGGAGACTATATCTGATATGATGCGCGATTCAGAAAAGATATTTGAGCGGATGCGCCGGATAGCTGCCGACATAGACAAGGAGTTCGGGCTGGACAGGAGATGGTGAACTAACAATCAATGAACAATAGCAAGAATCAGTAGATGACACTTATTCCATATCGCCTAAAAGCCTTCCCAAGCGCCGCATATACAACCGATGCATCCACCTGCGATTAAAGTCTGCCCTACCTAGCATTTTTTGCTTCTTTGGTGCCTTTCCCCAAGCCCCCCACATCCTGGCGACGTCCTTTTTATTCATTGTAACCTGGCCTATGGGCTCTGATAACCCCTGCCGCCAGTCTTTTCCAGGGTGATCCCGTATATCAGCGTCCCCTATTAATTGGAAATCCGCCCAAGGCATATTTTTGAAGACTCTCAATGCCATTCCCTTACTAACAGGGCTGCCGGGTGCCCCAGTAATCTTTCCCAATTGCCTAAAGTGCCCTAACAGCTTTAAGTCCGCTTCCCGAGCAGTGCTCATGGAAGGCTCAAAGACTAACACAGCAGGCGGGTTTGCAGATAATACTCTTTGATTAACCAGTAATGCTTCCATTTGAGTGCCCATTCTTTTACTGGACCATTTCAGGCCGGCGTCGATCACCCCCCTAACACGGTCTCTTAGGACCGCTTGGTACGCCTTTTCCGGAAGCATCCGATGAAACTTTCCTATAACATATGAATGCCCCCGAAATCCTCCTTGGGGGTTTCTCAACCTGTAGAGGTCCGAGCTGGCCATGCCGTGCAGGCCGAAATCATGCAGCTTGGTATGATTGTATCTTACCATGTTTAGTGTGGTTATACCTTGTCATCTTTCTTTCAATACTTTATAACTTACTTACTTCAATAACAAAAATATGAAAAGGCTTCTTATAGATAAGGATGGCAAGCGCCAGCTTGTGGATGAAGGGAAGGATCTTCACACGCACGCGGGTGTGATCAAAGCCAAGGACCTGGAGGCAGTCAACTACTCTGGGCAGGTCAAGACCCACACCGGTAAAGATTTCTACATACTCAAACCGTCCATAATAGACTTCATAGAAAAGATGGAGAAGCGCGCGCAGATCATATACCCAAAAGACTCAGCTATGATAATAGGTCTGACTGGGCTTTCAAGCGGCTCGCGTGTCGTCGAGGCTGGTACGGGTGTGGCCGGCATGACATTGATGCTAGCGAATGCAGTGCGCCCCGAGGGCAAGGTGTACACCTACGAGATACGCCCAGAGCATCAGGCTCAAGCTAGAGAACATCTAGAAGAGGCAAGCCTTTTAGACTACGTCGAGATGAAGAACCAAGACATCTATGCAGGCATAGACGAGGCTGATTTAGATGCTGTAGTCCTGGACCTTCCAGAGCCGTGGCTGGCTTCAGAGCACGCCGCGAAGGCCCTGCGCTTCGGTGGTTATCTAGTATCTTATTCACCATCTATAGAACAAGTAAAGAAGTTCGTGACATCTCTCCCAAAGAGCTTTGAGGAGACCAATACAATGGAAGTAATGCTGCGGGACTGGGAGGTCAGCGACCAGCGCGTCCGTCCGAGCACGCGCATGATAGGCCACACAGGGTTCATCACGATAGCAAGGAAGCTTCAGGAATGAACATACAATGGTTGGGCGGTGTCCTTTTTGGGGCAGTATTAATCTTATTTGGAACCCTATTCATACTCTTTAGTAATAGGGTATACACTATTGAATCATTAATCGTGACATCCGTCCTTATCTTTATGGGCGCGTTTTTCATCCATCATTCGCTCTTTGGGCATGAGATTGGATGTAGCCACGACACTGGTAGGTACCATGCTAGTCCGGCAGGCGGGGAGATAGGTCTAACTCGGATAATAGCCGCAGACGATCTCTATTCTCACGAACGAAAAAAGTTTGATACGGAAGACTATGCAAAAAAACTCAAACGCCTAGAAAAAACCAAGAAGATGTACCAAGAACTAGGTGACGAAGCGGGTGCAATGCAATATCAAAAGCTCATAGATGAACACAAGGAATCAAAATGAAAGAACCTTCCAATAGAAAGCCAAAGCAGCTCCTCTTAGACACCAACTTTTTCTTAGCCCCCTTCCAGACAGGCATCAACATATTCTCAGAGCTGGAGCGCATCATGCCAGAACCCTTCGAGCTTATGACTATAACCCCTGTCAAGAAGGAGCTTGAGAAGATCATTAAGTCAGGCAAGGGCGATGACAAGATAGCCGCTCGCCTTGGCACAGAGTTGGCGCGCAACATCAAAGTCGTCGACGCAGAGGGCATCGGAGACCAAGCGATAATAGACTATGCAAAATCCAATAAGATAATCGTAGCCACCAACGACTCTGCCCTGCGCAAAGAGCTCACAAAGCTCAAGACGAGGACAATCTTTATCCGCAACAACAGCAAGTTGGAAATCGAGTAGGTTTTTATTTGCCCCTCCCTTAATCTCAGTACCCATGGACCTATTTTGGCTTGCCCCACTGAGTGCGATAGTTGCTTTAGCGTTTGCAGGTTATCTCGCTTGGCGCGTCCTAAAGGAAGACCCAGGCAACAAAAAGATGCAGGACATCTCTGCCGCGATACGCAAGGGAGCTACCGCATACCTGCACCAACAGTATAAAGTCGTATCTATCTTCTTCATAGTAGTTTTCATAGCCTTATTCATCTTGTCGCTGACTGACCTCATAAGCGTGTTTGCCCCCTATGCATTCGCCACCGGCGGGTTTTTCTCAGCATTGGCAGGTTTTGTTGGAATGAACATAGCGACAAAGGCGAACTGCCGTACTGCACAAGCTGCGCGCAAGTCGTTGAACGCGAGCCTCCGGGTGGCTTTCTCTTCTGGCGCAGTTATGGGACTTTCAACAGTGGGCATGATGATGGTCCAGCTTCTGATATGGTACTACTTCCTAACTGCATTGGGCAAGGCACCAGTTGAGATAGCTTCTGTCATGCTGACCATAGCTATGGGCGCTTCATCTATGTCCTTGTTTGCTAGGGTCGGCGGCGGGATATATACAAAAGCGGCAGATGTCGGTGCCGACCTGGTAGGTAAGGTGGAAGCAGGCATCCCCGAAGACGACCCGAGGAACCCAGCAGTCATCGCAGACAATGTAGGCGATAACGTAGGCGACGTCGCTGGCATGGGTGCTGATCTTTTTGACTCATATACTGGTGCAATAGTCGCTACCATGGCGCTTGGGGCTGCAGCCTTTACTGCCATGAACGAGAATATGGTTTTAAATAGCGTGCTCCTGCCTTTGATTATAGCTGCTGTCGGGCTTTTAGCTTCCGTAGCTGGCGTCCCCCTAGTAAAAGCAAGAGGCGGTGATAACCAGTCTTCATTATTATGGGCTATGAGGCGTGGGGTTTATGGAAGCTCCATAATAACTGCTATACTGGCATACCCCGTCATTGGGTATACAATAGGTTGGGAAAACATAGGTGTATACTTTTCAGTCTTGGCAGGGCTCATCGGCGGGCTCGTAATAGGTTACACCGCAGAATACTACACTTCAAATAAATATGGCCCGACAAGAGCAGTCGCAGCCCAATCACAGACAGGTCCCGCAACTGTCATCATCGCTGGCATGGCAGTGGGCATGAAATCCACATTGTTGCCAGTCATCGCAATTTGTATGGCAACAATGGCGGCGTTCTTCCTTGCAGGTGGCGGGGACAATCCAAATCTTGGTTTATATGGGATAGGGATAGCCGCTGTCGGCATGCTCTCAACGCTTGGTATAACTCTCGCGACAGACGCCTATAGCCCAGTAGCAGACAATGCAGGCGGTATAGCTGAGATGTCACACCTGGAGGAGGAAGTGAGAGACAGGACAGACGCGCTGGACGCATTGGGCAACACGATAGCGGCAACAGGCAAGGGCTTTGCGATAGGTGCTGCGGCCCTTACTGCTCTAGCTCTTATAGCCGCTTTCCGCAACGAGGTCCTCGTGACGTCAGCGGCGATGGGCAAGCCCATGTTATCCCTGGACCTGCAACTGACAAACCCCGTAGTGATGGTCGGCCTCTTCATAGGCGGCATGTTGCCCTTCCTCTTTTCTTCAATGACGATGAGCGCCGTCGGCAGGGCGGCAGGCACAATAGTGCAGGAGGTCCGCCGGCAGTTCAGGGAGATAAAGGGCCTTTTAGCCGGGGAGGCTGAGCCAGATTATGCGCGGTGTGTCGCCATTTCTACAAAGGCAGCCCAGCACGAGATGATACTCCCCTCACTGATAGCGATAATCGCGCCGATAACTATGGGCGTTTTGTTGGGGCCGATAGCAGTCGCTGCGCTCCTTGCAGGGTCGTTAGTCACAGGCTTCGTCATGGCACTCTTCATGGCTAATGCAGGTGCGACCTGGGACAATGCAAAGAAGTATATCGAGGCAGGGAACTTTGGCGGCAAGGGCAGTGATAATCACAAGGCTGCAGTCGTCGGCGACACGCTCGGCGACCCGTTCAAGGACACCTCGGGGCCAAGCTTGAACACATTGATAACGCTGATGGCGATAGTCTCAATAGTCTTTGTCGGGGTTTTCATTGCGTTGCATTGATGGCACGGCAATGAGGGCGTTGCACTGAGAACTTTGGGTGCGTTATTTCTTCGTTTTCCTAACAAACCTCTCTGGCACTAAAAGCGAGCAGTTGGTGCCGGAAAGCTCGCCCGGTACATCTGGTGCCCCTATCTCTCTTCGATTTGGTATCCAGCCCGTGCGCTCAATCTTCCCCACTATGGCTTCGGGGTCAGCGCCTGTCTTTTGAATAAGGTCCGCATTTCGCCGCACTTCCTGAACAGTCGCAGCTCTCTGGCTCTTTGTGTAACCGAGGAATATCCGGGCGTGGCAACATTCCCCACACATATTGCATTTGCCAGAGGTCTTATGCAGCTCTGGAGATTTTTCATGCACGATCTTGGCAGGTATCCTACAAGTGGGGTGTTGACCAAGTGTCCCATGAAGTGGGCATATCCTTCTGGAAATCCTTACTGCCATGAATATAATTATATTATAAACAGTAAAACCATAACTTGAGCCTGGAACACAGTAATATGAGAGGAAGTTATAGAGATTATTTATAGATATAATAGTTAAAATCAAATACCTCATAATTGTTTGGCAAGTGGTTCTTGACGTAGTATGTCTCAATGCAAAGCCCCAAATAAGCAAAGTATTTTTATTCCTCAAATATCAAATCTCCCATCTTTTGAAAAGTTAGCGAGATAGTTGGTAATATTGTGCAGCCCAACGGCTTGGCAATAAACATCCAAATGACCGATTAAGGGATACCATGGGTTTTTACCAAAATAACAATGACCTCTATGATGTATGGGTTGACGGGTTTTGAACAAATCGCGATCGTGTGCATACTTGCAATCTCGATTGCAGGTTTGTTATATGCCTTTTTCCTGCGCCGCCAGATCCTGCGGGAGAGCAAGGGCGACAAAAAGATGCAGGAAGTCTGGAACGCCATACGCGAAGGCGCTGACACTTATCTAAAAAAACAGTTGCATACGATCCTCCCCTTTATAGTAATCCTGACGATTGCATTGTTCCTTTCAGTATACATAATCCCGCCGTCTGCTGAGGCCACGCAGCGTTTCAGCGAATTCAAGGACAGCCCGGACACGATAAAACTCATAATAGGCCTTGGCCGCGCCGGCGCTTTCGTGATGGGTGCATTCTTCTCACTCCTCGTCGGCCAGCTCGGCATGAGGACGGCGGTCCAGGCAAGTGTCCGCGTGACTGCTGCCTCTAAGAAATCCTTCGGCGCAGCGCTCAAGGTCGCATACCGTGCAGGGACCGTAACCGGCATGCTGACGGACGGCCTAGGCCTTCTTGGCGGAACGATGATATTCATCATCTTTGGCATAGCATCGCCTGACGCACTTTTGGGTTTCGGATTTGGTGGCACACTCCTTGCCCTTTTCATGAGAGTAGGCGGTGGCATATACACCAAAGCCGCAGATGTCGGTGCCGACCTGGTGGGTAAGGTGGAAGCCGGCATCCCCGAAGACGACCCGAGAAACCCAGCAGTCATCGCAGATTTAGTGGGTGACAACGTCGGCGATTGCGCCGGCATGGCTGCTGACATATTCGAGTCATATGAAGTCACAATAGTCGCAGTGTTGATCTTGGGCCTTGTACTCTTCAGCATGACTGGCAGTATGGTGTGGATAATCTTCCCGTTAATAGTAAGGGGCATAGGCGTGTTGTGCTCTATAATAGGGACCTACATAGTCAAGGGCGGCACTGGAAAAACTGGCGACGCAATGGGTGCGATATTCCGTGGCTTCATGACGTCTGCCGCTATATCCATGGCCCTCATAGCCGTGCTGTCATTCTTTTATCTACAGGACGTACCTGGAGGGTGGTGGCGCCCGTTCTTGGCAACAATAACAGGCATATTCCTGGCGATAATGATAGACCGCATCACCGAGCATTTCACCGGAACGAAAGAGAATGGGCCAGTCCACGAGGTCAAGAAGTCGGCGCATGGCGGCCCGGCGACCTCGATACTCTCAGGATTATCTTTAGGGTATGAGTCAGCCGTGTGGTCAACATTACTTATAGCAGGCGCCATATTCGTGTCAGTGCTCATATTCGGGTCGATACCGGGGTTAAGCCCGCAGGACCAAGTACCCTACATATTATATGGCGTCGCATTGACGGGCATAGGGATGTTGACCCTAACAGGCAATAACGTGGCAATGGACACCTTTGGCCCAATCTCCGACAACGCCAATGGTATAGGTGAGCTCTCATGGCACGATAAAGATGACGCAGCGACTAAGTCGGCTCGCCAGATTATGGCAGACCTGGACGCAGTCGGGAACACAACAAAGGCCATTACAAAAGGGGTCGCCATAGGCTCAGCAGTGATTGCAGCAGTCGCCCTCTTCGGTTCATATATAATGGATGTCACCAGGGCCCAGGTCGCTGCCGCATTGCCTGGGGTCGCTACATTAGCAGATACGGGGATTAGGATCTCGATGCCTAACGTCTTCGTAGGTGCCCTCATCGGCGCAGCACTGCCATGGCTGTTCTCATCCTTCTCCATCCAGGCAGTCAGCCGCGCAGCATCATTGATTGTAGAAGAAGTCCGCAGGCAGTTCAAATTAGGCGTCCTTAGCGGCAAGATAAAGCCGGATTATCGCCAGGCTGTTGCCATATCCACAACGGCTGCGCAAAAGGAGCTGACCAACCTTGCAATACTTGGCATAGTCAGCCCGATCCTAGTCGGCGTTGTTTTCGGTGTAGAAGCCCTTGGCGGGTTCCTTGCAGGCATAATCCTTTCAGGCCAGTTGCTTGCAGTGTTCATGTCCAATGCAGGCGGCGCATGGGATAACGCTAAGAAGATGATAGAAGATGAGATAGTCGATCATGCAAATAACACAGGCAAAGGCTCAGAGCGGCACAAAGCCGCGGTAGTCTGCGACACGGTCGGCGACCCGTTGAAAGACACGGCCGGGCCGGCGTTGAACCCGATGATAAAAGTGGTCAACATGGTCTCCGTAATAATCGCGCCCATACTTGTACAATACCAGGGCAACACCGTCGCATTTGCAGGGCTTGCTGTAGTGTTCTTAGGTATCCTAGGATGGGCTGTGATGCGGAGCAAGAGGCCGATTCCCAGCCTAAATTCCTGACAACCCCTTTTTCTTTATTGTCCCGAAACAGATTTATTGGGCATATTGTAAACTAATATACAATCAACATACTGTTAACATAACCTAAAATCTGGAGAAACCATGGTAACTGCCAAAGAGATAATGCACCAACACACCTTTGTTCCGGCGGGGATGCCGATAAACGAAGTTGCTGCGCTGATGACAGAGAAAAAAATAGGTTCGGTCCTGATAAAGACGGCTAAAGGGCTTGGCATCTTGACTGAACGGGATATCAACGGCAAGGTAGTTGCCAAGGCAAAAGACCCCAAGAAGCTCAAGGCCGAGGACGTTATGACCTTTCCGGCGAAAACGATAGCGCCGAATACGGACATATACCAAATATGCGCTATTTTCACTGAGAATAGGTTTAGAAGGCTTCCAGTTGTCGACAACGGTGAGGTTTTAGGGGTACTTACAACGCGTGACGTGGTAAAGCAATTTGTGCCGCCGCTGATAAGGGAGACTTATCACTTCCAGGACTTCAGGTTCTAAGTTTAAGACGGTTTAAAATAGTTTCAGATAGTGAAACGATTTGTATATTTATTCCATACAGTCAAATCTAAACATATAATCAAATCTACAATCAAATCTATACAAAATGGCAAAAATCGAGAAGAAGCAAACTAAGGGTGCTAAGGTGGGCGACACGATAGAAGTGGACTACACAGGCAGTTTTCCTGACGGGAAAGTCTTCGACAGCTCTAAAGGCAGGGACCCACTTGAGTTCACTATAGGTGAGGGGCAGCTTATACCTGGCTTTGAGGAAGCGGTCATAGGCATGGATGTCGGCCAGACTAAGAAAGTCACCCTCCCGCCTGAGAAGGCTTACGGGAAAACGGGCGGTCACCCACTGGCAGGGAAAACACTGGTTTTCGAGATAACCATTGTGGGGATAAAATAGGCTGCCGCTAGCTGTTTTCACAAATGCGCAGGCAAACTTCACAAATGCGCAAGCAAACCCTATTTTTACTGTTTGAAGTCTCTTAGAGCCAGTGAAAACTGTAAAAATCTTATGCGCTTAGAGCGCACATGATTTTTAAACACATTCTTTCTAATCTACCGCTTTATTTCTAGTTAAACGGGACCATCAAAATGTACTACAAGATAGAACTCCGCGACTCTGTGCGCGTCCCTCCGAAGATGTTCGGGTTGGACCTCACGAAGAGTATGAAGGAGATACTCGATAAGGAGTATGTCGGAAGGATAGACCAAGACATGGGCATAATAGTGGCTGCAATAGACGTCAAGGATGTCGGCGACAGTTATATCCTACCAGGAGACGGCGGTGTGTATTACGACACCACATTCACAATGCTTACGTATAAGCCGAAGTTACAAGAAATTGTCGAGGGCGAGTTCAAAGAAATAGCTGAATTTGGTGCTTTCGTATCAATAGGCCCCACAGACGGCCTTGTCCACGTCTCCCAGATAATGGAGGACTTCGTCAACTACAACGAGAAGGAGCAGAAGTTCGACGGCAAGGAAACTAAGCGGTCACTCAAGCTGGGCGACAAGGTCCGCGCAAGAGTAGTCACGATAAGCAAGAAGTCCACATTACTTGACACAAAGATCGGCCTCACAATGAGGCAGCCAGGCCTCGGAGCATGGGACTGGTTGGATATGGATGCCAAGGGTGGCGAGAAGAAGGGCGAAGTGAAGGAGAAGAAAGAGAAATCCGATAAGCCCAAGAAAGTGAAGAAGTAACTCTTAAACAAGACAGAAGACTCAAGACACCAGACATAACAAAATGGACATGGCATGCCCCAAGTGCGGGAAAGTGTATTCAGAGATCCAGAAGTGCCCAAGCTGCAATGCGCAGCTGACTCGCGACTGGAGCGGTAAAATAGCTATTATGGAGCCTGAGCGAAGCAAGATCGCAAAGGAGATAGATGTGCAGATGAAGGGCATATATGCCCTGAAGACTTAATCCTAAGTCATTACTCCTCACACACCATTGACTTAGCATCAGTCTAATGAGAACTATAGAAAGGGACCTGAAGCTTCCTGATTCCCTAAGGGACGATCTCCAAAAGCCGTTCGGCAGGGTGATGGAAGCCTCTGACATTGCCGTTCTCTTGAAGTCGGAGAAGCGAAGGGTTATCTCAGTCGGCGACTCTGTTTCAGAGGCGTTGATTAAAGGGGATGTCAAACCCTCGTTGATAATCTGGGACGGCAAGACGAGGCGCGCACCTGTGAGCGACTCAAAGTTGCTTCATGCGTACTCCAAGCCAATAAGGGTTAAAAATCCTGCAGCCACTATAACCAAAGAGGCGTGGGATGCAGTGAGCAGGAGCCTCGCTGCCAACAAGGCTTCTATACTTGTTGACGGCGAAGAGGACCTGCTGGCGATACCTGCGATAGTAAACGGCGCCGACGGCGACGCGGTTGTCTACGGGCTTCCGGGCTCCGGGGCTATTTTAATAGTCATCGATCGAAAAATAAGAGCCTTGTTCGAAGGCATACTCTCACGCTTCAAATAAAATGAGCATCCAGATAATAAGCGACAAGAAGAACCTCCTTTTGCAGAGAAGAGAGGTCGAGTTTACCGATAGCGGTAAGACCACACCCTCAAGGGAATCAATAAAGCCGGAGCTTGCAAAGGCGCTGAAGGCTAATGAGAAGCTTTTAGTAATCGATTATATAGAGCAGAAGATGGGCACGAACCTCAACGCAGGCAAGGCCAAGGTTTACGATAACGAAGAGGCTATGAAGGCCATAAGCTTGGATTACAAGTCAACACGGGGCATCAAGAAGAAAGAGGGCGAAGAGGCCGCCCCGGCAGCGAAGCCAGTCGAGAAGAAGCCTGCAGATAAGAAATAACGATAAAGATGGCAGAAAAATCCGACAAGAAGCCGGCCGCGAAGGCCAAGCCCGCTGCAAAAGGCAAAGAGAAGAAGACCCAGAAGAAGTGGCAGAAGTATGAGGTAACCGGCGACACCCTAAAGCGCAAGAACAAGACGTGCCCAAAGTGTGGACCAGGTGTCTTCATGGCAGCGCACAAAGACCGCTGGGCGTGCGGCAAGTGCGGGTACATGGAGAAGAAGGCGTAAGCCCTATTGTTTTGAATCCTTAGGTTTTTATTCCGCTTAGGGTAACCTATAGGATGGCCCTAAATAAAAGACCACAGTTGATAATAGTCTTCATAGTTGTGGTAATCGCCGTAGCCTTGATGTTTTTCCTACTATCACCAAAGCCTAATACTCGCAATATAGAAAATAGCCATAATACCCAGAATACACAAGCTGGAAATACGCAAGAGTCATCATGTTTCCTTAAGAACACGGTTTTGGCGTATTTTGAGAATGAATCTCTATCTACGTCAGATTCCATCAAAGAAACAAATCAGATAATCGATGCGCTCTTAGTGAATCTTTCGAATCCAGAGCTAAATGACTCAGAGATAACGGGCACAAAGCTCCTATTGATGTCATGGTATACTGTTTTGGTTGTTGTTGAAGACCTCGATTATCAAATTGATTATTTATACAATTTGACCAAAAGCATGCCAGATTCTGGATGTTCCACGGATGACATGGATCCCATGTCACTTCTATTTTCTTCTAATGAACTGATTATAGTGGATGTTGCTAGCATGATATACCAACAAGCATATGCTAGCAGCTATATATCAGGGTATGCGGATTCATACAATAAAAACGAAGCCGATGATTGTGTCGAGTGCGATTATTTTGAGTTCATAGATGAGGAATGGGCAAAGGCGGGTGTAGTGTTAGAAAATGCCTCACATATAGACTTCAATGTAACAATTGTGCGTGATGACTGCCCATCCTTACTACAACCTACCGATTCTAACACACCAGAATTGCTTGGTGTCGGCGGGCGCCCATTATCAACGTTACTAGCTAATGATTACCTAAAGAGCCACCAAAAACAATCCTTTGCAAAGGCCAACCGCCTATCTTGGAAGATTGTTGAAGAACAATATAACCTGTTAGATTACGAATCAAGCGAATACCACCACATGTTCAAAAAGTTGTCCGTAGCCGAGCTCGTATTGATGTTCAACGAAGGGTATAACATTTTACGGGCATCAGGCTGCGCTTAGCTATAATAATATTCTCCCCTAGCCCTTTGTTCCTTGTCCTTTTGTGAGCCAGGCTTGTTGGCCCTAGGCCTTTTTGTGTCCTCGTCCCGCCTGAACGTTATGTCCATGCCCTTCAGGAACGCGTTCATACCATCTCTTAGCTCTGCAGGTGCAGTCGCGCTACCTGAAATGCCAGGGGTCCCTGAAAAAACCAGAATCCTGTCAGACACATAATCGATGAACCCTATGTCGTGGTCTATAACCATGGCGCTCCTTTTCTCACTCTCCATCTTTCGCCTTATAACCTTGGCAGCCACTAGTCTCTGTTCGACGTCGAGATACGCCGACGGTTCATCCAAGAAGTAGATGTCTGCTTCTCTTGAAAGGCATTCAGCTATCGCCACACGCTGCAGCTCCCCGCCGCTGAGCTCCCCTACATTGCGGTCCATGATTCCTTCCAGTTCAAAAGGCTCAAGTATATTTGTCCTGTAGAAACCAGTATAAACGTCTTTGGTAGTTGCAGAAAGGACTTGGCTGACTGTTTTGTCAACGGGAGTCAGGTATTGTGGTTTATAAGAGATCTTAATCCCCAAGTCAATCTTCCCTCCATCGTTCTTTTCCTCACCGACAAGGATCCTCATCATCGTTGTTTTTCCCGTGGCGTTAGGCCCAAGGATGCCTGTGACAGAGCCCTTGAATATACTGCCTGGGTCTACAGATAGCTTGAACGCCTTGTAGTCCTTCTCGATTGCGGGATATTTGCACAGCAGGCTTGAGCTCTCGAACTTCTGCGTCCCTGTCTCCTCAAACCTTATCTCACCCTGCCGTATCCTTACGTTCTCGCTCCGCATCCACCCTGCCAAATACTCATTTATCCCTACGCGCGTGTTCTTGAGCAGCGACATGACACCGAAAGCAGCCTTCTCACCGAACATTATATGCATATAGTCCGAGAGGTAATCTAATATTATCAAATCGTGTTCTATGACTATGACTGATTTCCCGGTTTCACTCAATTTCCTGAGTATCTTTGCCGTCTTGAGCCTTTGCGAGATATCCAGGTAAGAAGTAGGCTCGTCGAAAAAATATAAATCGACATCCCTCAATAGCGCAATGGCGATGGCCACACGCTGCAGCTCCCCGCCGGACAGCGACTTGAGTTCTCTATCAGTAATCCCATCCAGCTCCATCTCCTTGGCGACTTCCCTCCACTTTTTTGAGACTTTCTTCAATGCACCTTCCACAGTGCCGCCAATCCTTGCAAGCGCGTCGACGTATTGTGGTTTGTAAACCGCTTTCGTCTTGCCGGATGAGAGTTGCCTTAAGTACTTCTGGACCTCATTGCCCTTGTACTTTTCGATTATCTCGTCCCATGAAAGCTCGGAATCGAGCTCCCCGAGGTTGGGCACGAGCTGCCCGCTGAGTATCTTCACAGCAGTGCTTTTCCCTATCCCATTCACACCGAGAATGCCGACGACGCTGCCCCCCCTGGGCACCGGGAGGCCAAACAGCCTGAAGCCATTTTCCCCATACTGGTGAGTCAAAACCCCTGCTGCTTCAGGAGTATTAGTAATAGTTATCGCCTTGAATGGGCACTTGGTCACACATATGCCACAACCGACACACAAATCCTCTTGTATAACCGGCTTTTGCGAGGCTTCGTCAACTATTATAGTCTCATCCCCGCTCCGCACCCTTGGGCACATCCTCTGGCAGAGAAAGCCGCAAGTCTGCGACTTGCACTTTACCCTGTCTATCACAGCAATCCTCATTTCGCTTTTAAGACGTACTAATGGAACCCACAGCTTATTTATACGTTTAGCCGTTAAATTCCCAAGATTATTTGCGTTAGAATGTATAAAGCCTTTCTTTTTGACATGGATGGCACGTTAGTAGATACCTTCTCGCTTATTTATGAATCTTTCAACTACGGGCTGAAGAAGAACGGCAAGCGCCTTTTGACGAAAGAGGAGTTCGACAAAAAGCTGTTTGGGAAGCCAATAGACCCGACGATACACCAGCTGATAGGCTCGACCTCCAGCGAGGAGCTCCAGGCCATAATGAGGGACTTCCAGTCGCACTGGATAAGGAACCTCTACAAGATCAAGGTTTTTAATACTGTACCGCTAACTTTAGAACGCCTAAAGGCTGGGGGTTGCAAGCTGGGCGTGGTGAGCACATCGCCTCGCGGCGTCATAGAAGAGACGCTTCGGCAAACGGGCATCTACAAGTTTTTTGACATATTCATAGGCGAAGAGGATGCAATCAACAAGAAGCCGCATCATGAGCCTGTGACTAATGCGGTCAAGATGCTGGGGATACAACCAAAAGACGCGGTGTTTGTCGGCGACACGATATATGATATCCAGGCGGGCAAGTCCGCGGGGTGTTTCACTGTCTTCATGCTTAACAAGTACAATGGCGATGCCCTTGAGCGGGCGAAGCCTGACAAGGTAATAAAGGACTTAAAAGACTTATCTGAACTGGTGTAAAATGGAAACGCATAAAGACGTGAAAAAGCATAATAAGACAATCGCGGTCAACAAAGGGGACCTACCAAAAGTCCTTATTGCAGGCGTGCAAGTACCGTTAACTCTATTTGCAGCATTAGGTATTATACTATCTCTAATATCTTTTTTATACTTCCCAAGCACTACAATAGCAATAATCTTTGCCATTGCAGTTCTTTTTTCAGTAGGTTTATGCCTACTTCCACCGACTTTTTCTGAGTTCAAAGAGCGTATTGAACAAAGACGGAAAACTTTCATAATTCTATTCGTTCTCTTTTCATGGCCGGTAGCCTTAGCAATAACCTTTAGAGAACATCTAAAACAGAATATTGCGAGAATTTTCCCATTCTTTGTGACTTTGATGTTGTATCTAATTCTTCCCACAGCAGACCCACTATTGATAACGCTAATCACATTCTACCTTGTTATCTCTGTTCTATTGGCGGGACGCCATATCAAGCTCCAGACAGCCATAATCATCTGCCTTGCAGTGACCGCGATAATGTTCAGGGTCTACCCGGCTATGTCCGACAAAGTATTCGATCCGCAGACGGGTGAATTCATAAAAGATAACAACCCCATGGCAGGCCACCTCATCTCAATGGACGACCCCTATTACCACTACAAATTCACCCATGACCTTTACACAAACGGTGACATCATTGACAGGGACATGCGGGTGTACCCCCCAGACGGGCTGCATGCCTCGCACATGTTCTCCTACTATTTCACAGTCTACCTGGCCCAACTGACGGGCGTTTCATTGGAAAGCACAATAATCCTGTACCCTGTGATAATGTCGGCGTTTGGTGCCATAATGATATTTTTCCTCCTCAAGGAACTAGCTGGCGACTGGAAGAGCGGTTTGATCGGAGGTTTCTTATTTGCGACTATGTCCATGCTTTTGTCTAAGTCTCAGGCAGGTGCTGTCGAAGAGGACATCATGGGCATGGTGATGGGAATATTCGCCATATACTTGCTTGTGAAGGCGTTAAAGAGCGAGGGGAACACAAGCCTTAAGTTCGCGGTCCTCTCAGGCATCGCATTCCTTATAACCCTGATAAGCTGGAGCGGTGTGCAGTTCCTTTTTGTCGCCCCGATGCTTGCGGTGATACCCTACTTATACCTCTCAGCAGTGTTTAGGATAGACTCATGGCAAAAGTCAAAGGCGATACTCGTAATGGGATTAACCTTCCTTGTAGCTAAGTTTATCCTAGTAGATAAGTTTGGATCTATAACTCTGAATTATGCCATGCCCATAGGCCTTGCAATAGCTGTAGGGCTCTGGGGTGAGAACATAAGAGAGCGGTTGCCGAAGACTAGCGTCTCCAAGGCGTTGCTTGCTACGGGCTTGATAGGTCTTATATTGCTTTACTACTCCATGCTGGTTGAGCCCTCAAAAGATATTTCGTATATAGGTTCATTACTAGCTGTATTCCTTTTGATAGGTTCGATGCTACTCACATCGGTTTTAGTGCTTTTTAGCAAGCCAGGTAAAGAACAGAAAAAGGCGGTTAGAAAAGCATCACTTACCATAGAAGAAAGCCTAAAATCCCAGCTCCCAGTCCTAACGACACTATTTTTAGTATTGGCGATAGTAGGGATCCTTATTATCGGTGTTGACAAAGTCGCAGGGATATCCAACAATCTATACGAGGGTTTTGCCGGCATCTCCGCCAGTAACTTCCTTGTAGACAAAACTATCTCTGAACAAGCAGTCTTTTCTAGTGGCAGTCTCAATGACAAGCTTTGGTATGGTTTCCTGAGGTATGGTATCGGCGAAGCCTTGACAATAGCAATGGCAGTAATAGGAGCCTTACTTTTGATATACTACCTCTACACCAAGAAGTATGAGCGCCTAGTTGAAACATCCCTCCCCTACCTGGTCGGGCTGATGTTCTTCCTTATCGCTATGAGGTTCGTTTGGCTTGAAGCCAGGCTGGGCTTCTCACAATCCCTCGGGCTCCTTGTATTAGGGGCAATGTTTGGGTTGCTCCTGCCAGGTGACAAGAAGGGTTTGTCCAGCTTAAGGATATTGCCGCTCATACTCTTAGTAATTGCCTTACCCCTTACCACGTTCACATTGAGCGGTTCAACATGGAGCGAATCACAGCGTTCAGCTGCAATGGACCCAAACTGGTTCGAGGCTGTCAAATGGCTGGATGCAAACATAAAACCGGGCGAGTTCGTAGGCAATGGGTACTCAAATGGCGACTATGTCTTCACATGGTGGGACTACGGGCATTTCATAACCGCGCTTTCACGCTCGACGGTGATCACAGACCCGACACAAGCAGATGAGAACTATATCATGAGGACCGCCAGGTTCTTCTATAATACTACTTCCGAAGATGAAGCGATAGCATGGCTCATGCAGCAGCCCTGGAACAAAGACCTCAAGACAAAATACATAATACTCGACCACACCTTAGTGAGTAAGGCTTCTGCGTTGGCTTTCCTCGGGACTAACTATTATGAGTACCCCAATGGGGAAGCAGCCGTAGATGGCGTTTGTAGCAGCGGGCAGATATGCCAGAATATCGAGACGGGCGAAACCGCGAAAATAAAAGATGGTAAATACTCTTGCACAACTGGTGTTGTATGCACCCGGGACACGCTGACGTCCGTGGAGCTCAAGCAGTGTTGTGAGGCAAAGCCTACTGCGTGTTGCGATACCTCATATGATTGGACCGTAGTCAATGAAAAGGGCGGTTCTGCATACCTATCAAGGTCGCCGGGCACTCCTGTGTACGGCCAATACCAGATAACTACCACACAGATGGCGTGCAGGCCTGAGTATGTGACAAAGGTTTACGCAACCCCCCAGCCAAGAGTTGAACACGGTGTAGTCAAAGAGCTTGAGAGGTCCTACCTCTACATCGGTGATGGAGGTTTACCCTACGGCGATGGTGGCGATTACCCGGCTTTTGTGGTCTTCATGTATGCAGACGGCGACCAGCAGATCAAGCTCATCTCCCCAAACTGCGAAGTGAAGGATTACGCAGAAGTTTTGTCGCTGGGCAAGGATCAGTTACGTAATCTCGGTTATGGCATAAAGCTCGCTGAAGGAATCTATGCCCCGCAGATATTCATCCACGTGCCTGAGAGGTGGATGAACAGCATGTTTACCAAGCTATACCTGCAGGATGCGGATGGGTTGAAGTATTTCAGGATGTTCGACACGAACGAGACAGATAAGTTCTATCCCGCAGTGAAGGTGTATGAGATAACCTATCCGAGTGAGATACCCAAGATAAACCCAAATGCTGCCAAAACCGGTGACATAGTGGAAGCTGATTATACCGGCAGGCTTGAGAACGGGACGGTGTTTGACACTTCGATAGGCAGCACCCCACTCAAGTTTACCATCGGCTCACAACAGGTCATACCCGGGTTTGAGGAGGCTGTTATTGGAATGGAAGTCGGCCAGAGCAAGATGGTTACGATACCGCCTGAGAAAGCGTATGGTTATAGCGGCTCCCCACTGTCGAATAAAACCCTGGTCTTTGACATAACTGTAGTCAGCATAAACAAAGAGACCGTAGTGCCTACGGACGTGAACATGACATATGACTACTATAATCCAAGTTTAAAAGACCTGTATAACTTGGATAGATACCCCTCAGTAGTCTGGGACTGTGGCGTTGTCAAGTTTGGGTTGGCTTCATCTGGCGTCTCTGAAGAAGAGGCGTTGGCAAAGATAACTTGCGCCTTAAGCAAGGGCCAGCCAGAGGATGTCTGTGGGGCTCTTAAGGTGGGTGTTAACTCTGAAGGAAAAATAACGGGTATCAGCAAGGAATTGCAAGCAGTAATGTCCAAGATGTTTAAAATAACCGGTGTAGAATCCTGCCCAGTTGCTGCCAATACTTCGCTGATACAGGCCTTTTACACTAAAGATTGCCCGGAGTGCGCAACACAGAAGGCAGCACTCGACGCCGTCGAAGCGATGTTCGGCGGGTATCTCAAAGTCGATTATTATTGCGTCGGCGATGCGGAATACTGTGTTGAAAAGTCAGGCATAACGGTGCAATAACCTCTTAAATTGCCGGCAAGGGATTTTATTGGCATATGGGATAAATAATCAAATATTTTTACCTTAGTGATGGAAAAATTATTCGGTAGAATACTTGTCAAGATACATCCATATCATGATCCACCTGAAACGATAGTCCCCCACGATCTGGGAGCTTTTAAAGGAGCTAGAGCGCGGTACAACTCACGTTAACAACAAATTGGAGACTAAATAAGATGTTCCTTATTTTTATAGCATCCCTGGCGGCGTTCTCGGTTTCGTTCTTGTCAGTGCCTGTCCTGATAAGGAAGTTCCGGCAGGCAAAGATGACCGGCAAGGATGTGCACAAGCCCGGCAAGCCCGATATACCCGAGATGGGCGGCCTTGCAGTTGTGGCTGGTGTCGTGTTAGGCATCCTTTCCGCAATAGCGGTAACAACGCTGGTCACAAGCAATTATGTCTCTGCGCCGGGTGTGCCGATTTTAAGCAGCCTTACCGAGATGTTTGCCGCCCTCGTGACAATACTCCTAATAGCGATTATAGGGCTGTTTGACGACCTTGTCAGTGTGCGGCATAGCGTCAAGGCAGTGCTGCCGGCGATTGCGTCCCTGCCGCTGGTAGCGATTGCAGCCGGGGATCCTTATTTAACACTACCTTTTATTGGGCATGCTTATCTCCCAGTACTCTTCCCATTGATATTGATACCTCTTGCGGTTACCACAGTCTCTAACCTTACGAATATGTTTGCTGGGTTTAACGGGCTCGAGGCAGGCATGGGCCTTATTGGATGTTTGTCGCTGGGTGTCATAGCTTTTGAGAAAGGCAGCATGGACGCTGCTGTACTCCTTTTCTCGGCAGCGTCAGCGCTGGCAGCCTTCGTCTGGTTCAACAAGTACCCTGCAAGGATATTCATAGGCGATGTCGGGACGCTTACAATAGGTGCGTGCATAGTATCAGCCGTTATAATCGGTAACTTTGAGATGGCCGGGGTTGTTGTGATGGCGCCCTATCTTCTAGACTTCGTGCTGAAGGCAAAAACAGGCTTCCCCCGGGAAATCGAGTTCACGAAATTGCAGGGCCATAAATTGGTCGCATCAAGGACTGTGGGGCTGCCCAGTCTATTAATGCGTGCGACAAAAGGTATAACCGAAGTACGATTAGTCCAAACTATCGTGCTCATCGAGCTGGTGTTCGGCGCCGCAGCTATCTTGTTGTTCTAAGGAGACCGCAAATGAGCATATACAAAAAATTTGTGAAGAATGTCGGAATAGTTACAATATCAGAGATAGTAATGAAGTTAAAGCCCATCCTATTCTTGCCAATAATCACAAATGCATTGGGGGCATCAGATTATGGTGTGTACTCGTCCATTTTTGCCACAATAGCATTTTTGATGATGTTTTCTACCCTCGGCGTTGATAATGGTTTTGTACGTTTCCTTGCGTCAGAGAAAGACAAGGAAAAAGTATCTCTTGGATTCTCTTCAGCCTCACTAGTGATTTTCAGCCTTTCATGCGTGGTTGCCCTGATAATGTTCATTTTTGCAGGGACGCTTGCTAATACTGTTTTCGGCGCACCTGACAGGGTGCCCGTCATACAAGCTGGTTCTCTCTATCTCCCGCTAATCGCACTCTTCAACATAACCTTGAACTTCTTCTTAGTTCGCCAGAAGATGCTCACCCTTTCCCTGTTTAGGATACTCTCGACTTTCCTGCCGGTTTCCTTTGCTGCCCTTTTACTTATCCAAGGCCACGGACTTTTTGCAGTAATCTGTGCAATAGTCGCGGTCCAGGCTGCATTAGACGTTATAGCAGTTCTGGCAATTGTTAGGTCCATCGGGGTTCGCATGCCAAAGGTAAGCGTGGTTTGGCCGTACATGAAGTTTGGCATCCCATTGATAGCCAGCGGTGTGGCTAGCGTGGTCCTTAACCTAGGCGATAGGTATGTGATAGGCGCTTTGATGGGTGCCGCTTCCGTAGGCATCTATTCAGTGGCATACACACTTGGCAGTGCAATCTCAATACTATTATCCCCGATAATCCTTGCCCTTTTGGCACCTGCATCAAAGTCACATGATGAGGGTCGGCTGGATGAGGTCAACAAATACCTTAACTACAGCCTCAGGTATTACCTAATGTTGTCTATACCTGCAGCTGTCGGTGTGAGTGTCCTTTCAACCCAAATAATCTATTCGTTAACTACTGCGGAATTCTTGGTAGGGTCAGCCGGCGTTACCGCGATTATTGCGATTTCGACAGTGTTTTATGGCGTATTCTCCATATATTCCTTCAGTTTTTATCTTGCGAAGAAACTAAAAAACACTGTCATTCTATTGGCGGCAGCTGCAAGTGCCAACATAGCCCTAAATTTATTGCTAGTTCCGGTTATGGGGTTGCTCGGCGCTTCTTTAGCTACGCTAATCTGTTTCTTGACACTTTTCTTGGCGTGCGTAGCGATGACGCGGAAATATATTCACATAACCCTGGATTATACTTTTTTCGCAAAGTGTATATTAGCTGCCTTGTCGATGGGAGCCCTAATCTACTATCTACAACCGATTGGCTGGGTGCAAATAACGGGAAGCATTGCCGTCGGCATTGCAGTATACTTCGGCCTTTTGGCTGCCTTTAAGGCTTTTAAGAAAAATGAGCTTGCGTTTCTTAAGGGCGTCCTAAGACTTCAGGGGACAGCGGTGGACTGAGCGTTCCCCTGGTGATAATAACTTGATCAGTCCTGAATTAATCCAAAAGCAGTTTTGTCAAGCCGGCTTTGATATATGGTAGGCTACGAGGCTATATCGGATAGCGTTATCTCAGTGGCAGTGCCTTACTCTTAGCCTTTTTCAATGATTCCAATGACCAAACCGTTAGTTCCCAGGAAGGGGGAGTTATATTTTGCATCACGGATATCCTCCCACCCGACTTCCCTCCATTGGTTATCTCCCGAGATTCGTTTTAGACAATACATCTTCGTAAATTGTAATTTTCTTTTTTTTAATAGCTCGTCCATTGCAGTATTGTACCCAAGAGGCAATGTAACACATATCCTCCCTTTTGGAATAATAAGTTTTTTAAGATTCTCAACAGCTGAAAGTATCTTCATGGGCTCTCGCGGGCGTTCGTCCCAGCCGACATGCTCCAAAGTCGAGATGCTCACTACCAGAGACCATTTCTTGGCTGACTGAAAGCTGATTACATCCTCGTTGATCACGCCCTCGGCCTTCTCATATTTATCTAGGATATCATGGTCAATGGGGAAATAGTGTGAAAGAACATTGCCCACCTCAAGGATCTCGTGTTCTGGGTATCCCTTCATAATCCTCCGGATAATCGGGATTTCAACAGCCCTTTCATTTCTCCAGGTCGTGTTGTACCGGTGACAGAAATACTCATACGTGCCTTTTTGGAATCTAAAAGCCCTCTTTTTTAAAGAACATGTTCTGAGATAGTATTCTAGAATAATGTACCTTAATCCAATACGCCGAGCTATTGCTTTACACGTAGCCCCCAAATTCCAATTTCTGCCGACCATTCTTTAAATTTTCCCCATCCCAAAGCATATTCAGCCTGTGACATCAAATCATAGCAATACCATATCCCTAACGCACTTTTTCACAGCTTCTCTGGAGCTTAAGGAGCATTTCCACCCCAATGATTCAAGCCGGCTTGAGTCCATAAGCAAAGCCCTCAAATCGCTTTTCCCGTACATGCTTTTCTCAAAATGGAATTGCGGGGCCAATCCAAGTTCAGAGGAAACGATCGTTGCAACCTCGCGTATACTGACCTTATCGCTGTTTCCGAGATTAAATACATTTATTTGATCACTGGCTTTGTCAAGAGCATGGAGCATACCAGCCACGCAATCACTAACGTAGACAAACGACCTCTCCTGGTTTCCATTGCCAAGTATGTCCATTTCCTCCGGATTCTCCTTCAGCTTAAGCACGAAATCCCGTATCACACCGTGATTAGAGTTACTGCCCACGATATTTGATAGCCTATATATATAAGATCTAAAACCGTACGTCTTGCAATAACTGCATATAAGGTTCTCACAGGCCAGTTTTGAAGCCCCGTATATTGAAGCTGGAATAAGCGGCCCATAGTCCTCCATTGGCCGCTCACTGGCCAGATTGCCATAGATCATAGCCGAAGAGGCAAATACTATGGATTTTGCGTCATTCGCCCTCATCGCTTCCAAAACGTTGACGGTCCCCAAAACGCCTTTTATAAATGTATCACCCGGTTTATCCAACCCGTCCTTTATGGTGGGTCGCCCTGCCAGGTGAAAAACCAGGTCAGTGTTTATCGCCTTTTTGCAAGTTGTGGCGTCAGTAATATCACCCCTCACTAATTCCACGCCAGCATGTGTGTTTTTGTAGCGTTTGGTTGAAAAGTCATCCAAAATTTTACTTCTCACGCCGCGTCTGCACAAAACCGAAACTAACTCCGAACCGATCATCCCGGCGCCGCCGGTAACCACACAATCTTCGTAAGGCATTGTTTTCATTTTGAAAACGCTAGCGTTTAGACGCACGAAGGTCCAATCTGGAAGCGCCATAAATTTATTTGTGTCGCTACCGACCCTATTTGCAGTTAATTATACGGACACAATAAAAAAGCATTGGCAAATGGTGATAACCCGCAGTAGGCGTACTAGTGGCGTGTGGCTCGCGAGGGCGGTACTAATGATGTTCTAGCTTTTTATCCTCTTTTTTGATAATTATACCCTCATTTGGATGGGTTTCATCACAACTAAATCGGGTGTATAAGCAAAACGGTTTCAGTCAATGGGGCATTTAAATGGGAGACCTAGCTATGTGCGTGCCTCCGTGTAACTAACTGCGTAAAACATGTAGGCTTTTTAGGGCATTCAAACGGGAATTGATATACACAAACAACTAAAGTCCAGTCGCAAATACCAATGGATAAGATAAAAGCAATTAAAGTATGCAGATCCTGCAAATCAGAGAATCTGATTCCGATAATCTCGCTCGGAAGCTTATACGTAACAAATTTTGTATCCTCTCGTGAAGAACAGGGGAGGGACATACCTCTTGAATTAGTTCTGTGTGACAAAGAGCGTGGCGGTTGTGGGCTCTTACAACTAAGGCACACCTCCCCGCCTGAGGAGATCTGGGGGGACCAATATTGGTATAAGTCTGCAATTAATAAGATGATTCGGGACGACCTGAATGATATTGCCGCCAAATCAAAGAGGATAGTCTCTCTCAAAGAAGGCGATATAGTCATTGATATTGGGTGCAATGATGGGACTTTGCTTGGCTTTTATGGCTTACCGGGCATAACGCTAGTGGGATTCGAACCTTCAAAAAATGTTGCAGCGGAAGCACTTTCGAAAGGATATGATATAATCAATAATTTCTTCAATTCAGAGGATTTTAAGAAACGATTTGGGGGCAAAAAAGCGAAATTAATAACTGCAATATCCATGTTTTACGACCTGGATGATCCAAACAAATTCGTTAAGGATATAACGCAATGTCTGGCTCCGGAAGGGCTTTTTGTAATACAACAAAACTATTTGGTGACTATGCTTGAAAACAACGCATTTGACAACATATGCCATGAACATCTGGAATATTATGCGTTTGGGTCGCTGAAGTCCTTATTGGCTAAGCACGGGCTTGAGATATTTGATATTGAATTAAATGGAATAAATGGCGGGAGCCTAAGGACATATATAAAATTTAAAGGAAATATGTCAATCAAGCAATCAGCAGAAGCTAAAAAACGGATTGCCAAAGTTGAAGAAAAGGAATCCCAGCTGGGGCTTTATGATAAACAAACATATCTCCAGTTTGTAGCCCGAATTAACAAAGCAAAGCAAGATCTCCTATTATTCATAAAAAAAGAACGCTCTCGAGGAAAGACCTTTTGTGGCTGTGGAGCATCCACTAGGGGGAATACTACCCTGCAATATTTCGGACTTAATTCTGAGTTGATCAAGGCGATTGCAGATAGGAATCCCGATAAATGGGGGAAAAAGACTGTAGGTTCGTTTATACCCATAGTATCCCCGGAAGAGCTTAAAAAAATGAAGCCGGATTACCAGATAGTATTCATTTGGCATATATTCAAGGGTTTAAGTGATGAGGAAAAAGAGTTTTTACAAGATGGCGGCAAATTCATACTTCCTCTCCCAGAATTCCAAATTATTGAGAAACCATCAAAATGAAGGGAACCATCTTTGGCGGCGCAGGTTTTATAGGCAGTTCTATAGTGTCCTTATTAGATGATATCGAGTGGGTTGCCGTCGATGACCTTAGTCTTGGCACATTCACTAATATACGAAACCCTTCTGCAAAAAAAGTGAGAGGGGATATATCCGACCCCAAATCAGTCGATTCGATTTTGAAAGATTCTCCCGATTATGTTATGATGATGAACGGCCTTTCTAGCAACCCGCATTATTACCCAGACCCCAGAAGAGGCTACCAGACTATGCTTATGGGCGCTCTTAATGTATTTGATGCCTGCAGGCGTTATGACATAAAGAAAGTCATCTATGCGGCAACTTCCAGTGTCTATGGCAATACTAATGTCAATGATCAACGGGAAAATATTAACATAAGCCCGCCCAACTTCTATTCTTGTGCCAAGAGAGGCGTTGAAGATGCTGCACGGATATACGCGGAGGAATATGGCATCTACTCTGTCGGTTTCAGATATTTTTCCGTATATGGCTATCCCGAAAGGCACAAAGGCATATACGCAAACATAGTCACCCAATTTATTTGGGATATGATTAAGAGCAAAAAGCCAGTTATATACGGCAATGGGAACCAGACACGAGACTTTATCTTTATAAATGACATAGTGGAAGCGAACAGATTAGCGGTAATGAAGAGATTACGGGGTGCATACATAATGAACGTAGGCACGGGCGTGAATCATTCCTTTAATGATGTCATTGCTTTAATCAATAAACACCTAGGGACAATGATCAAACCAGAGTATACCCCAAACCAGATACATAACTATATCTTTGACACCTTAGCCGATACAAAAAAGGCGGAAGAATTGTTGGGGTTTAAGGCAAAGACGCCCCTAGATGAAGGGATAAAAAAGACCCTAGCGTTTTATAAGCAGGGCGGGCTAACTTAATAAAAGTGAAAAAGGCTCTTGTAACTGGAATCACTGGGCAGGATGGCTCCTATCTAGTTGAGCTTCTCTTGAGCAAGGGATATGAAGTCCATGGTATCATGCGAAGGTCCAGCTCATTTAACACCAGCAGGATTGACCATATCATGAACTCGGATATCGCCGACAAATACAATCCAAAAGCAAGATTCTTTTATTATCATGGAGACTTAAGCGACGGCAGCCAGCTTGGAAACCTGATTTACAACATAAAACCAGACGAGATATACAACCTCGCCGCCCAAAGCCACGTCAGGGTTAGTTTTGAGACACCCGAGTACACAGGTGACATTACGGGAATGGGTGTTACAAGAGTCATTGAAGCAATAAAGAACAGCAATTTTGGGGCTAAATTCTATCAGGCGTCTAGTAGCGAGATGTTTGGCATGACGTTGCCCCCGCAGAATGAAAAAACACCTTTTTATCCAAGAAGCCCTTATGCGTGCGCAAAGGTATACGCGTACTGGATGGTGGTGAACTTTAGGGAGGCTTATAGCCTGTTTGCGTCCAATGGCATACTCTTTAACCATGAGTCACCCCGGCGTGGCATGACGTTCATAACCCGAAAGGTCACCAGGGGCATCACGCAAATTCTTGAAAAAAAGAAAAAAGACCTGCATCTCGGCAATTTGAGCGCAAAGAGAGATTGGGGGTTCGCACCAGAATACGTTGAGTGCATGTGGCGCCTGTTGCAGCAGTCAAAGCCTGATGACTATGTCATCGGCACTGGGGAGTCCCATTCAGTCAAGGAATTCGTGGAAAAGGCTTTTGATTATGTCGGTTTGGATTATGAGGATTATGTAAAGATCGATCCAAGATACTTTAGGCCGACTGAAGTAGATAACCTCATTGCCGACTCAAGCAAGGCCGAAAAGGAGCTTGGCTGGAAGCCTAAGATAAAATTCGATGACCTCATAAAGATAATGCTGGATGCGGATATGCGAGCAGAAGGCCTTAAGCCAATTGGCGAAGGGGATGAGATTATAAAAAAGAAGTTTCCAAACCGGTGGTGGGGACCCGATTAACTAGCGTTTCTATCACCTCTCAAGCCCCCTAATCTTTCTCGTGTGCGAGGTCGGTGGGCCTTGGCATAATGGGCGTCTCGCATTTCTCATAGACAGTATCGCGGGTTATCTGCCATAGAGCATTGACCTTTTTACCTTAATTTTACTAAATCTATTTAGGATGAGCGAACGATCAATATTCAGCAAGTATTACAGTGAGGAAGAATTCATCGACCGGTTCAAATTAGAAAAAGCCGATGCTATCGATGTAATAATCCCCGTGATGAATACCAATGAGTTATGGGAAAAAAACCTTTACGCCTTTTATCGCGAAATCCCGATTAATAGATTAATCATAGGCAATGGCGGATGTACCGATGTCTCTATAGACATAGTTAAAAAATTCCCCCGGGTGGTGATTATCGACCAGAGTAACTATAAATCCTTAGGTTATTGCATAAAAAACCTAATCGAACATGTTGAAACTGAATGGTTTGTGTACCTGCACGCAGATGTTTATTTGCCCAAGAATTGGTTCAACAACATGAAGAAGTACCGGAAGGACTATGACTTTATCGAATGCCCCCAAAAAATAACCACTTTAGTGGAATTTACGCTACCCGAGAAAAAAAACGATTCCACCTGGGATGTTTTTGCAGGTAGCCAGATGGGCAAAAAAAGCTCTTTCGATAGCATCTTGCCAAAAATAGATGATGATTACGTATACCGAAATGAGGATATGGTTTGGATAGAGCTGCTTAAGGAGAAAGGGTTTACCCATGCCCGTATTTACGATACTTTCCATTACCATCAGGTAATGAATAAACGAGGTGAAAAAGAACCCAAACTTAAAAATATCATAATAGAGAGAGAACATGATAAAGAATGGGAAATAAGAACTTTTACTATGCAGGCAAAAGGTATAATCAAATACCTAAAGCCGAATAGGAAATACCTTATTAGCGCAGTTAATAGTTCCATTGGAATTTTACTTACTCACAATGCTTTAAATTGGAAGGAATTTAAAGAATGGGTCAAGGAAACCAATCCTGTCTGGTTAAAGCACATCAATAGGCGGAGATATCTCTATTACAAACTTCTTGACAATCTCCCCAAGATTAAAGAAAAAGGTATAAAATGGGTTTAGGTATATAAACGGTTAAAATGGAAAATGTCGGCAGATCATTTAGGACTGAAAAATTCAAGGATTATGGAAAAGGAAAGAATTATCTTGGGATTAAGACTAGAGCCGACGTGGTGAGGGATATAGAGCTAAACTATCTGAGATTTTTAAAAGATTTTAAAAATAAAAAGATATTGGATTTGGGATGCGGGCAGGGCTATTTTTTGGATTTTCTTAAAAAACATGGTTTTTCCGATTATAGCGGTATCGATATTGACAAAGATCTGGTCGCACTCTGCAAACAAAAGAGCCATAGTGCGATTTGCGATGATGCCTTTGATTTTTTTGAAAAAACGAAAGATAAGTATGACGTCGTGGTGTTGAATGATGTCCTTGAGCATTTTAAGAAAGCGGAAGGGATCGCATTGTTAAAATTGGTCAATGGCAGAATGCAAAAAAACGGCATTATCATAATACGTGTGCCAAATGCCAACTTTATGTTTGCTTCCTCAATAAGGTACGGGGATTTCACGCATGAAGTTCTATACGAGAATGAATCCTTACAGCAAATATTACGCCTTTCCGGGTTCGATACCTTTTATATCGGCGATTATGCCTACGGACTGTTTGGAAATAAGAGAAGCGTGAAAACAGCATTGGTTAGCATTGCCCGAAAAACTATTTTATTGTGCCATGGCGTAGTTTTAAGGATTGTCGCTGGGAGACGATATAATGAATTTGATATCTTTGCAGTCGGGGTAAAAACCTGATTCTAAACTTGACTCCTCCAGTTCATTTGCATTCCAAATGTTTATTTGCATCTCCATACACAGGCTTGCCCACCATATTCCCCACTGGCTGGTCTAAGCTCCTTTATACATCTCGGAGCAGTCCTTACAGGCACATAACTGATTACCCTTGCCGGCTAGGTGGAGCTTGCGGTATCCATTGAGTTTCTTTGATCCCCATGCATCCGAAAGGGAACAATTCCGTATGTTACCTAGGCTTAACGAGCCTTCATAGTCCTGGCAACAAGGCACTATTGCGCCATTTGACAGCACCACTAGTGTAGAACCTAAATAATGGCAGAACCTTGTCTCTAGATCACTCTTCTTATTTGGGTCGTAATAGTCGCTAAGTTTTGAGATGTTTACGTTATCTACGTACGGTGACCATTTTTGTATATAATTGGCTACTTCGTGCTTGCTATCCTCGCTGCTTATGAATTGCATGGTCACTCTTGGCTTTTTTGCGCCAATCTTTCGCTTCAACCCTATGAAAGACTTTATGTTTGCTTCTATTGGGGCGAGATCCTCATTTTGGAATCGCTTATAGGTGTCTTGTGTCGCTCCAGTCACTGAGAAGACTATCTCGTCGATACCTGATTTAATGAGGGCCTTTTGGTCTATTTTGCTAAGAAGGCTCGCGTTTGAATCAAAGCTTACTATGGGTATGCCTGCGGCTTTTGCATATTTGATGAAATCCACTAATTTAAGGTGGAGGAGCGGTTCGCCCAAAAGAAACAGTTTGATATGGTGGATGTGCAGTTTAGCGCACTCATCCACTATCTTTTTGTATGTAGCGAAATCCATAAACTCTCTCTTCCGCTTCATCTTGCCAATCGGGCACATGTGGCACTTGAAATTACATGTGTTGTTTAGCTCTATATGGACTATGGCAGGGACTTTATGGATAAAGGGCTTGCCGGCTATCTTTGAGAATACAAGCTTGCAGGCAGGTAGCAGCCCTTCGGCCCTGATTACATGAGCTAATGTTTTGCTTTGCCCCAGAAAGCGCTTAGATGACATTTTAAGAGAGACGGCTGCCCAGCACTAATACCTTGCTAGCTCCTTTTGAAGGACTTTTTCTATTTCTATTTTGCCTATTTTTTTGACAGTCTTTGAGTTATACCCGCCGATTTTTAGTTTGCCCTTATAGTCCTCTTTGGTATAACCGGGAACGGTTATCCCTGGCCTCAGTATGAACAGGTCTTCCACCTCTTCGACATGTTTTGCCTCATCTTCGGTAAGAAGCTCTTCATGCAATTTCTCGCCGGGTCTTCGGCCTATCTTCACTAGCTTGATGCTATTGGGCTTATAGCCATACTTTGGCCCCAGGATGCTTACCATGGCCTCAGCAAGATCGACTATCCTGATAGCGTCCATCTTCAGAATGAATACCTCCCGCCCTTCCATTATCTTCGCTGCGCTTAGGACTAGATTGACTGCATCCGGCATCGACATAAAAAATCGGGTCATCTCATCAGAAGTCAATGTGACAGGGCCGCCCTTGGCGATCTGCCTTTGGAATATCGGTATAACAGAACCTATGCTATTCAATACGTTTCCAAACCTGACGCAACTGAACTTTGTTTTGAATTCGCCCATTTCAGCATTAAGGGTTATCTTTTCCGCGAGGAGCTTTGTCGCGCCCATAGTGTTTATTGGGTTGACTGCCTTGTCTGTGCTTATTGTGATTACCTTCTCAACCCCTGAGTCTCTAGCGGCCTCCATAACGTTTTCCGTGCCGACAACATTGGTTTTCACTGCTTCATAGGGGTTATATTCACAAAGCGGCACATGCTTGAGAGCTGCTGCGTGAAAAACAATATCTACATCTTTAAGCGCTAGCTTGAGTCTTGAAGGGTCCCTAACATCACCCACTAAGTATCTCACCCGGCTGTAGTTCCTAGAGCTATCTCTTAGTTTCTCTTCTAGATGGAACAGCCCGCTCTCATTGATGTCAAAAACCCGAACCTTTTTGACATCATATTCCAATAGTTGTTTGACTATCTCTGATCCTATTGAACCAGCCCCGCCTGTGACGAGTATGTCCTTACCTTGGAAGGTCGTTTTCATTTTCTCTCAAAGAATTCTCCTATTGAATTTTTCAGGTAATCTGTATCAGCCCTTGATAGGTCTGGGTATAGTGGCAAGCTTAAAACCGTTTTTGACAATTTTTCAGTCCTTGGGAGAGTCCCGACGCCACCACATTTGCTTGCGTACAGCGTTTTTAGATGAACCGGGTTGAAATATATCTTGGTCATTATGCCTCGTTTCGTAAGGTGGCTCTGCAATCCGTCCCTTGTTTTCTCATCTGGCAGCAAGATGGTGTACATCTGGTATACTGAATGGTGGTCCGGAAGTTCTTTCATAATGCGCATGCCGTCTATCTTTGACAGCGCCTTGTTTAGCCAATCGGCGCGCTCTCGCCTCATTGCGACTATCTTCTCTAATTTTTTGAACTGGGAGAGCCCCAAGGCAGCCAGGATAGTCGACATCCTGAAGTTGTACCCTGCTTCTATGTAATCATTGTCCTTGGTGGATGCAAAATAACCGTCAGTCGACTCGACCCTGCCGTGCGATCTTATCAACTTTGCTTTTTCGTATATGAGCTCAGAATCAGTGACTATCATGCCACCCTCCCCGGTGCTTATCACCTTGTTCTGGCAGAAACTGAACATCGCCGAATCGCCGAAATCCCCGACCATCTCTTTGCCTATCCGCGCACCAAGCGATTCTGCAGCATCTTCTATGACCAGAAGCCCGTGCTCATTTGCTATCTCTCTCAGCGCCTTGATGTCTCGTGACGGAAAGCCGCCATAATGCAATGGCACGATAGCCTTTGTCCTTTTAGTTATCCTTGATTCGACATCACCTGCGTCCAGACCTAGGGTGTTTGATTCGGACTCAGCAAAAACAGGCTTACCGCCAGCCAGTACCACAGCGTTTGCCGTGGCAATGAATGTGAATGAGGGGACTATCACTTCTGCATCCCTGATATTGTGGGCTAGTAGCAGTGTGTGGAGTGCAGACGTCCCTGAATTAAAGCTCAGTGCGTATTTCCTGCCTATAAACTCGGCTATTTTCCTTTCGAATTGTTCTATCTCCGGGCCAGTCGCCCAATATGTGCCTCTTTTTATGACACTATCGACTGCTTCGATGTCATCATCTTCCCAATATGTTTTGAACAGGGGTATCCGCCAATCCATCATCTCTCCAACTTTTTTATCACCTTTGCCGGAATGCCAAGGGCGATTACATTACTAGGTATATTTTTATTAACGAGACTAAAAGCCCCAACTATCGAGTTCTCACCTATCGTAACTCCGGGCATTACCGCACTATGGGTCCCCAGCTTACAGTTCTTTTTTAGGACAACTTTGCCCTCTTTCCCATCTATCGTTGAAAGGGAGTATATCGAGCAGTGGGAGCCTATCTGCACGCCCTCTTCTACCACGACGCCGTTTTTTGCGTTTATGTAGGTGAATGCGCCGATGTCTGTCTTCTTCCCAAGCACCAGACCTTCTTTGTTCTGAACCAGCCAGTTGTATTTCGTCAGCTTTCCGTTCTCGATGTCCGGCGCGACCCAATTTAAAAACCTATCATCCATTTTCGTATGTCTTTAGTCTCAGTCAATACATAATTTTCTTTTGAATGAAGTTCTTGTCGATGATTACCTTCGTCAATACCTCGGCTATCCTCTGGCCAGCCCTACCCTCCCCATAGGGATTCCTACAGGCGAGTACCTCACTTTTGAACTGTTCGTCAAAGAGTGCTTTTTTTATCCCGGATATTATTTGGTCTTTGTTGTAATCAGCGTCGAGTACGTTCTCAGCCCTCTCGCGGCCTGCCTGCCGGAGCCCTATATTGACGACCGGCACATGAAGTGAAGGGGCCTCGATGATGCCACTGCTGGAGTTCCCCACAAGCACACCAGCATTCTTGAGAAGGCTTATGTAATCATCGTGCGGCACGTTTTTGAAAAGATGCATTAGGGGGTTTCCTTCAGATTTTTCAATCTCAGTTATCATCGCACGCCCTCCTGCGTCGGAATTTGGATAGACCACAACACAAGGGTACTCAAGTTCATTGATAGCCCCTAAGGTAGCACGTATCTGCCGTCTTGACTCCTCAGGATGTGTCGATATCGGGTGTTGAACCAAAAGTACATACGGCTCTTTGGCAGAAAGCCCGAACTTCTTGCAAATCGCTTCCCGCTTCGCAATCTTTGCATTTAATATGGTATCGAGCCCTGGCGCACCGACAACAAAAACACGGCTCGGGTCCTCGCCCATCTTTATCACGCGCTCCGCACTCTTTTTTGTCGCGGGAAAGTGTAATTGGGCGAATTTGGTTATCGCATGCCTTGTTGCTTCGTCTACCCCGCCTTCAGAAGCATCACCCCCGTGTATATGGGCTATCGGGATGTTCATAAAAGCTGCAGCAATTGCGCCTGCAAGCGGCTCCATTCGATCTCCGAGCAAAAGGAGGATGTCCGGCTTTATAGAGTCTAGCGCCCGTGCGATATTCTCTATGCCCTTTCCGACTGCCACTGAAATAGACGCGCCTTTGTCATCCTTTGGCATTAGTGGCACTTTTTCATCTATCTTAAACCCGTCCTTCTCTATCTCTAGATAGGTAAGACCGAACTCCTTTGAAAGATGCATGCCTGTGGCTATGATTGAGAGTTTTAGACCCGGAGTTTTCACTATTGCTGCCATGACGGGCTTCAAGAGCCCATATTCAGAACGCGACCCGGTGAGAACGCAGATATTCTTCATTTGACATCGCTCCATACAATCAATTCATCTTTTTTTATTGCAGTCTTTGCCTTACGCCCAAGTATTCTATTGATTTCCTTGGGGGGCATCCCAGTACCGGGCCTCTTGATTATGAGGTTATCACTTGAGAAGGTGTCGCCAGCACGTATGTCCTTTTTCGCAATCACGCTTTTCCTGACTACCTTCATCGTCTCTTTTTCCGAAGTGACCGGGGCTTTGATTTCCTTTCCTAGGGCCCTTTCGCATTCACGTATCCTCTTTACCATAGACTTGAATTCCGCAGGTGCCATGGAAGCCTTATGGTCTGGGCCAGGCATGCTATTGTCTAAGGTGATATGCTTTTCTATTACACGCGCGCCCAACGCACATGCCATTATCGGTACTATATCGCCTAGCGTATGGTCTGAATAGCCTATGTGGCAATCCAGTTCGCGCATCATCGTAATCATGGCGCGCATATTGACGTCACTTAGCGGGCAAGGATAGCTCGTGGTACAATGCAGTGTTATAACCTGATCATTCCCTGCGCGCTTAATCGCAGCCAAAGCATCCCGCACCTCGTCTAATGTGGCCATTCCCGTACCGAGGATTATGGGCTTACCCTTTTTTGAGACCTTCTCTAGGAATGGGGTATTGGTCAGATCGCCAGAGCCCATCTTGTATGCGGGCACCAATCTATCCAAAAAATCCAGAGAATCCTCAGTGTGCGGCGATGACAAAAAGAGTATGCCTTTCTTATCACAATATGCCTTCAGTTCCAAAAAAGCCTCTTTGGATAACTCAAGCCGCTTGAGCATCTTGGACTGGCTTTCACCACCACCGGTGTTGGCCTTTTGGTATGCAGCTTTCTCAGCTTTGCCGGTAACCAAGCTCTCGGCCTTGAAAGTCTGGAACTTGATGGCATCTGCACCAGCCTCTTTGGCCACATCCACAAGCCTTTTAGCTAGAATAGGGTCCCCATTATGGTTAACACCTGCTTCAGCAATGATAAAAACAGGAGCGCCATATGCGATCTTTCTTCCAGAGATGATTACTTGCTTCTTATTACCAACGACCTTTTCCTTCAGGAGCATTAAACCTTCCGCAATCTGGAATTCTTCCGGGGTGTCTATATCAAGGGACTCTATTTCGCTTTTGATTATGAAGGGCATGACCCGGTCGCCGTATATGCTCTTGTTTTCTATTGATCGGTCTTCCATTAATCGGCCCTTGAATATGTATAAGAGGCCACACGGGCAAAACTCCTCATGAATGCCCTGAACTGGCACACCTTCCTTAGCGTCAGGGACGAAACAATTTTCAAGAATCTCGCCCTTGGATGAAGAAAGCTTCTTGACCGCTACTAGAGAATCAAAGTCGTTGTATCGCTCTGCAAACCTCTCGATAGCTGCGTCTATCGTCGATGCTTCTCTCATAGGGCTCGTGGGCTGGAGCAGGACTAACAGATCTGGCTTAGGCTGGATAACTGAATAGGCGTGCCTTACGACATCGACGGATTTCGCCTTGTCGGTTGCTAGCTCCTTCGGGCGCTTTATCACAATCGCTCCGAAGGCCTCTGAAACCTTAGATATCTCGCTGTCCTCAGTCGAGACATATACTGTGTCTATGTACCGCGAAGAGCGCGCCTGCTCTATAGTGTGCGCTATCAGTGGCTTGCCGCCTAGTGCTTTTACATTCTTCTTTGGTATCCGCTTGGACCCGCCCCTTGCAGTTATCAGGGCTCCTACTTTATATTCGCCTATCATCGCAAAGGTGATGCAATTTAATCGCCATTTTCTTCGTTGTAGACGGTGTGCCTTAGCTTCCAAACACCATCGACCTTCTTCCAAAGGTGCGGTGACCTGAAGCGGTCCGCAGTCTCAAAGAACTCTTTTTCATCCATGCCAAGGTAGTCCAAAAACTCCTTGAAATACCTCTTTGGGAACTCCTGGTCGAACTTTTTTACCAGGGCGACACCTTCTTCGCGAGTTATTTTCTTGTTCCGGATCTCCTGTGAAGCATCATAAGTCGCCCTACCTATGCCAAACTTTATCAATGTGGTCCAATAGTGGAAGGGATCTGTCTTGTCGTCTATGCTATTATACTTGGAATAGGTGCCCTCAGTCCTCTGGTCATTTGGCTGGAACCCGGTTTTCTCGACTGCAAAGTAGAACGTCTCTTGCGGGTCCCACTTCTCGTAATACCCCATATAATGGACCTGTATCTTGGCTTTTTCCACTTCATCGGGGTCGATTGGCAGATAGGGCAAGAGGTCATTCATGGACAGCCCGTATTTTGTTATCAGCTCTTTGACCTGAGTGCCACCAAGGTACATGTCCATATAATCCTTGCCGGCATGGTATTTCGCCGAGCGGAGTGGCGTGACAGTGTCTTGTATGGGATTGCCGTATTCGGACTCATTCTCGCCGTAGAACACCAATGGGACATCATATTTCAGTGCGAACTTCACACCTATGTTCTTCTGCCCCAATATGAAGGGCTGGAAGGGGTGCAGCAGGTTCTTATACGCCAGCCGCGTGAGCAGCCTGTGGACCTGGCCATTTGGTGTGAAAAGGATGTTGTCGAACCCGCCTTTGTGTAACCAATTTATAAAATTGTTCCAGCCATAAGTGGTGTACAGATGGGGGGCCCATGTCACAGTCAATGGGTGCATATGGTATTTGTACTTCAAAAGCCAACTGGCTTTGACGCTGTCCTTACCACCGCTGCCAGGGGAGATGCAATCATATTTGCCATCATCCCTGCGATATTCGTCACAGACCTTCCAGAGCTCCTTTTCCCTCTTCTTCCAGTCTATCTCCCTTTCTTTCTTCTCATTGAGCCTGCAGGCATCACAGACGCCCTCATCATCGAATAATATCGTGCTCTTCTTTGTCTTTATATTGTGCCTAAACTCCACTTCAGAGTTCGGCCTTTGGTTGGAGATCACACACTTTTTACAGAACTTCACTTCTTTCGGCAGACCGTAATATGCTTCCAATTCTTCTTCCATTTTCATAGATTGCAAAAGTGCTTTATTAAACTGGCGCCGATTTCCCCGCTCTTCTCCGGGTGGAACTGGGTGCCATATACATTGTCCCGTTTTACCACGCTACAAAACTCTTGCCCGCCATAGAGGGTATTCACCAGGGCATCCTGCTTAGCTTTAGGGGTTACGCGATAGGAATGGATGAAATACACGAGCGACCCGTTGAGGGTGTCTGAAAGTATTGTGTCGCCCCAGGAGGCCCCTTGCGGCTGCATCAACTCGTTCCAGCCCATGTGAGGCACATGATATCCGGGCTCATCTACCTCATTCGCAGGTTTGAATGCGGTTACAGTCCCCTCGATGATGCCCAACCCGTCGTGGGCCCCAAACTCTTCACTTCGGTTCATCAAAAGCTGCATGCCCAGGCATATGCCAAGGAGCGGGCGCCCAGTCTTGGCATACTCCTTTATCGCACCGATGAGGCTTCGCTTTTCTAACTGCTTCATTGCATAACCGAAGGCACCATCGCCAGGCAGGACCAAGAGCTCTGATTCAAGGACATCTTGGGGTGTACTGACTAGCCGGACAGTATTGCCCAATCTCTCAAAAGCGTTTATGACGCTCTTGAGGTTACCGACATGATAATCAACTACTGATATCACCTTCTTAGTCCTCTCGCCCGCCAATTTAGCGTCTATCTTGGCATTTGCCAAAGGGGCTGGTTCGCGTATAGCGATGCCAGCGCTCTTGAGCTCAGCCTTCACAACGTCCAGGGTTGTTTCTCCATAATGTAGTATTGACCCAAATGCGATTCCGTCACATTTTGTTTTGATGAGGCAGCCTTTGATATCATCTATACTGCCGGCACCGCCACATGCCACGACAGGCACGGGGACTTTCGAGACTATCTCCTTTATCAGGTCATAGTCATAACCTCTCTTCGTGCCGTCGCGGTCGACAGAAGTTACAAGCAATTCACCGGCACCAAGCTCAACAAGCCGCTTAGCCCATTCAACGGCATCTAAACCGGTACATTCCCGGCCGTTGTCTATATATGCTTCCCATCTCCCCTCTTTGAATTTGGCTTCTATCGAGCCTACGATGCATTGGGAGCCAAACATCTCAGCGGCTTTTGTTATAAACTGCGGGTTTCGTGTGGCAGCCGTGTTTATCGCGACCTTGTCAGCCCCTGAGCGGAGGAGCTTGTTGATATCCTCCAAAGTGCGTATCCCGCCGCCGACTGTTATAGGTATAAACACGCCTGATGAAGCAGTCTTTTCAACGACATCTGAAAGATTATTACGTTCATAAAGGCTCGCTACGATGTCTATATACAGTAGCTCATCTGCACCCTGGTCATAGTATTTACGAGCGAGTTCTGCTGGCTTCCCGACTATCCTAAGGCCCTCTAAGTGTATGCCCTTCACTACATTCGGGCCCTTCACATCTAACCTCGGTATGACCCTGACTCGTTTCATTCTGTCACTTTGAGCCCCATCAGCCTGGGCATGTCATATCTCTCGAATTTATAAACGACTGTCGTTAGCGACTCGGACCATTCATTTATTATGTCAGCAAACCTGGTTCGTATCTCATTGGTTATATCCGCTAGGTCCTCATGGTCTTGGCAAGCAAGACTATGGTATAGTTCCATTCCCCAGAGATGGCGAGAAGTTCTGCGACCCTTGGGTGGTCAACGAGGTAGTCGATGAACGCCTTTATCTTTGTGGTGTCATAGTTGTGCGTCTTTACCTTCGCTTCTACTATGTATGGAAAGCCGAAGTGTCTGGGGCGTAACTGTATCTTCGAGAAGAATATGCCTTCTGCCCGCAATTTTTCCACGCGCTTCTTGACGGAGTCGACTGATAACCCTACCTTTTTAGAGATCTCAGTAAGGGACATCCTGCAGTCATCCTGCAGCAGATCTAGTATAATACAGTTTTTTTCGTCTAATTTGACCATTTCGTCTTAAAATAAGGGATATTTTCTTTAAATATCTAAAATATATGGTATATTTCCAAAATAAAGCTTAAAAAGCTTTAAAATACCTCATGGATAGCTATGACCCATTAAGTTGCATGGGCCAGATCAGAACAGCAGCCAAACGTGTTTTACACAGGCGTTCATGCGCCTGACAATATCTTCTTTATCGCAGTCACTTGCTTCTCTAATGAACCCCCCTCAAAGAAATAGTCACTGCTAACACGCTTCTTTGGCTGTGCGTATATCTGTTTAGAGAGTTCTTTAGCATCATCGGCGTTCATTGCAAGACCGCGTTCAATCAAGTCTATGCCACCCGTATAGCCGCTTACTGGAACTAAGTAGGTCTTTAAACCAAATGCCAAACCTTCATAAAGGGCAGTCGAGTCTACCCCCACTTGTGATTCGGAGTTTGCAAATATTTCATATAAGGATGGCTGATCTTTGTCTATTACCCTCAGGCCTTTAGACTCCATTAACCACGGATACCTCTTAGCCCAGGTAGCATATTCATGAGGATGTAGCTTATAGACAATGTCATATTTTTGACCATTAGCCGTCTTTGCAAACTCAATGGCCATCTTACTAAGTGACTCACCAACAGTGACTTGAGATAGGAACACGATCTGATTTTTCTTTTTATTGGGATACTTTCGTATCTCATGCTCCATATACGGGTAGCCCGTTATAAAAATATGGTTATTGTCTATCGGGAAATTGGCGAGGCCCTTCCAATACTTCCCAAAAAGCAATAAATAATCTGGGAATGTTACGAGCTTTCTCTTCAACTTTGGGAAGTCGTATGCGAGGTGATACTGATTTAAAACGCCATGCTGCAATTCAACAGTGGGGATGCCCATCTCCTTGCATAATTCATTCAAAGCCATTTTGCTAACACCATAATAGCATTCTTCGATTATGAGCTTAGGCCTGTATACTCTGAGCAGTCGCTTCCAGACCCACCTGCTCATCTTCCGTTCAGCAAGCTTTTGACTGATGAGTACCTCTACGTCAATGTCTGCACCAAAATAACTTTTGATCAACCCCCTGATCTCTTGTGCTCTAGTTTTTTCATCAGGGTTGAGAGGCTTCTTACTCAACCATGAATAGATGCTGCCTGCAGCCATCAGGAAATCCAGATATTTTACGCTCTTGTTTCGTGTAGGCCCCACATGACCATTTTTTGAATAGCTGTCAACGACCTGTGTTTTAAACGGCAAGGATTCATTCAGAAAGTCGACATATAAGTCTAGGTAGTCCCCCTCTGGCTGCAACTTTTTCCTTGGGGTGCCAATTATCAATATCTCCTTTTTAGAGCCGACAAGGGCGTTTTTCAGAAAAATATTTTTGGCAGCTTCAAGGGACATACGAGCGAAATCGACAGTCTCAAGCTTCAATTCAGTCAATCCAGTGCCCCAAAGCCCGATAGATTCCAGGACCTTATTAAAGAGCGGGAATCGTATATACTCCCACACATAGACCCCATTGATCTTTAAGTTAAAAAGATCCAGTTCAGCTTCTATTTGGGTGAACTGCGATTTTGCTTCCTTTAAGCTAATGTTAATACTCCCTACGCCCTTTTTTTCCATACGCGCCCTTTATTACCTTGATTATAGCCTTATAAGCCTTGCCATCGCCGAATAGGTTATTGAGAGTCTTCATGAAGTTTCTGAACTCAGCAGATGATCGATTTGAGACCTCATACACTATCCTACTTGACGATACTAATATATTACCTCCACATTTGACAGTCTCCGGCCACTCGGTAGTGTCCCTCACAGTCACACACAGCTTCGCTCAGCGCCCTTTCCACTTTCCTCACACTGTCCTTCCATTCAAACCCGCCGCTTGTGATGAACTCACGGGCGTTCTTAGACAAGTCAGCCCTTAATCTAGGGTTTCCCAGAAGGTAAATGATCTTTTCTGCAAGCGCCGCAGGGTCTTCAGCCTTGAACAGGACCCCCGTTTTCCCATCCATTATGAGTTCCCCAGCCCCGGGTATATCGCTCATGACCACAGGCCTGCCGCAGGACATGAACTCCAGGGTGGATATAGGCCTCACTGGCATCGCATTTTCCCTACCCACACTATCCGGCTTCGGAAACGGCGACACACAGACATCAGCCATATTCATAAGCACCGGCAGGACTTCAGGCTTTAGAGTGCCGACGAAGGCCACCCTGTCAGAGACACCCAATTTGGCTGCTCTATCAACAAGCTCTTTTTGCTGCACCCCATGGCCGACTATAATAAACAATGTTTCGTCATTAACCCTCTTAGCCGCCTCTATCAAATACTCGCAGCCGCTCCAGGGCGCGAGTATCCCCAAGAACAGGACTTTCTTGTAAGACGGGTCCACCAGCTTCTTCATGGCATCGCCGGATACGCAGCTCTCAAGTGCTTTTTTCACCTGCATGATCTCAGCCTTGGTGATCTTTATTGGCTTGAATTTCTCAGTATCCACGCCTGTTTCAGCGACAACGAACCGTTCTTTAGGCACCCCATACTTGTGCATCAGGATATCGTCGAGCCCGCCCAGAGGGACTATCAGCTTTTTTGAGTTCTTCACACAAATCCCCTCGAGCAGCCCGCCGATGGCGCCTTCGAGTGCACTATAGTGCGAAGCCCCCCAGATGTCATGCACCAGCGTGACCATGGGCTTGCCGGTGAGCATCGAGGCTTTCAGCGACGCAACCCCGACGATATACGGCGGGTTGTGGGACAATATCACGTCTATCTCTTCCTTCTTGATTATCTCCACAGCCTTCATGGTCATCAGAGGTATTGAAACAGCCCAGTTGAAGGAGTTGCCCAGATTATAATACGGTAGCCTGTAGACCTTGAAGCCGTCTGGATGCTCTTCATATAGTGGTGCCTCCTCATCAAGGTTGCACTGCCCTATCGACTGCGGGTTGTGCGTAAGCAGGTGCACCTCATGCCCCATCTCAGTAAGGTTCTTGGCCACCTGGTAAACGCGTACAGAAGCCCCGCCGACATGCGGGAAGAACCATCGAGACATCTGAAGGATCTTCATTTTCACTCACCCAACCCAATATAATCAAAGCCTGCCTTTCTGGCCTTTGCGGCGTCGACAACACCTCGACCATCGACGATTATCCGTTTGTGTGACTCCTGTGCGATCTTTGCAAAATCCAGGTATTTGAACTCTTTATGGTCTGTCAGGACTACGATGCAATCAATTCCCTTAACGTCTCTTTTCTCCTCGACACCAAACCTCTTGTAGTCCTCCTTGCTGCAAAGAGGGTCATATGCATAGAGTCTTGGACCTTTCATCCTCTCAATGAATGGCTTTGCTGCAGTATGCTCGAACTCATATACACCACCCCTGAATGTGAGCCCGAGTATGAGCACATTGGCGTTCTTCAACCCGACACCTGCCGATGCGAGCGCATTTTCCACTTTTTTAGCCAGCCTTTCTATAACCGCTTCATTAATCTCTCGCCCCTTTCTCATCAAGACCGTCTTATCATCTATGACAAACCAGGGATAATAAGGAATGCAATGCCCCCCAACATAGCCGGGCTTGTGGATGTTACAAAAAGGCTGCGAGTTTGCAGCCCCGAAGACTTCTACAGCGCTCACACCCTCGCGCTCGCAGACATATGCCAGTTCATTAGCCAAAGCGATATTGGCATCCCTGTAGCATCCTTCAAACACCTTGACCATCTCCGCAGCCTTCACAGACGACATCATCAGCACGCCCTTCTGGTTTATCTTCTCATAAATGGGCTTCACGACGTCTGCAGTCCGCTTGTCGCTCGCGCCGATTATCTTAGGATATTGCCCCGTTATGTCCCTTATAGCAGTCCCACTCATCGTCCTCTCCGGGCAGTGCGCCAGCCCGAAGTCGCCTAGCTTGAGCCCGGACTTCTCCAGTATTGGCACAAGGATTTCAGTAGACCCTGGGGGCATCGTGCATTCGGTAATCACGATATCCCCTCTTTTCAGACCCTTGGAAACCTTACCTGCAACGTCTCGCACAACAGACAAATCAGGGACGTTCTTCTTGATGAGCGTGGGTACTAGAATAACATGCACATTCGCTTTCCTGGCAGCAAGAGTGAAATCGACAGTGGCGTTGTAACTCCCAGACTTATTGTTCTCAAGTATCAATTCGCCCAAACCGGGCTCATCCGGCATAGGGTTCTCGCCCTTGCTTAATCGCTCAACAAGCCCTTTGTTTATGTCTACCCCTATCACTTTGTAATACTGTGCCATCACTTGGGCCAGGGGCAGGCCCATCTTTCCCTGCCCGTAGACGGATATCATTATCATTTTCCTAGTTTTTTCCTTGCTGCGGTCAGAAACCTCTCTGCGTCGTCTATCGCTTCTCTCGCCTCAGATTCGCCGCACGCTGCCCCGCTATACTGGATAGAATGCCGCAGCATCCTATAAGCATCCAAGGCATCAAAAAATTCTTTCATTTCGCTGCAGAACTCGGCCTTAAGCGCAAGTATCATGCAATAGTGGCTCCTCTCCGAGTAACCCTTGCTGAAAAGAAGAGCTCTCGCGGAGTGGAACATCGAATTATAAGCCGTAGTGAAGGCGATATCATAATACTCTTGTGTCATTATGCCCCTAGCCCTCTGAAGAAAGTGCTCTGCGAGGTCCAACGACCCGCGTATCTTCGATTTTTCCACACCACCCTTCCTCAAAAGGCCCTTCTCCATACAATCCTTTAGGTTCATAGTGGAGCCCCCCACAGCAAGATATGATTATCCATCACGGACTTATAAAACCCGTCGCCTTTTTTGGCAAGCTCCCTCCACTTCCCAAGGCCAATGACAGTCGCGTCGACGTCTCTCCCGCTACGTTGTTCTATTTCATGGAGGATGCTCATCTCACCCTTATCCTGGCATATCACAAGCAGGTCGACATCGCTGCTAGACCCATATTCGCCAGATGCGTGTGTGCCAAATATCGCTATGCTCGTAGTGCCAGTAGGTGCGCTTTCTATCCTTCCGACCTTTGCCAGGAAATAGAATCTTTTCAGTGCTTTCACAGTGGGCGAGCTGTTGTCCAACCTGTAATATATTGCATTCGCGCACTTCTCAGGCAACAGAAGGCCTTCCTGGGCGTAGGCTTTCAGATAACGGCTAGCGCTCAACGGGCTGATACAATTCTCCTTCGCCAAGCCGCGGACATACGCCTTGCAGTCAGGGTTCTTCAGGAAATGCTCAAGGACTACCCAACCCTTGAATTTGCGCCATTCAGATAGCATAATATAGTTTACAATCGTTTTCTATATAAAACAATAGTTTACTCCCTTATCCCCTCGAGCACCTTAATAGCGACCTCAAGTGCCATTCTCCCAGCTTTACCGTCGACAAGAGGGGCCTTTCTGGTCTTCACCGAGTCTACAAAGGACTGCAGTTCGAGCTTGAGCGTTTCGTCCTGTGAGATATAAGGCTTCTCCACGACGTCGCTGTACACGAGCTTTGCCTTGTTGTCCTGCGTGACGTATTCAGATCGGGCTTGTTTGTGTATCTCAAGGGATTTGTTCATGAAGTCGATGACTATAAAACAGTCCTTTTGGGTGATCCTCAAAATCCTTTCTCTTTTCTGTGTCACCCTGCTTGCAGCCAGGCTTGCGATAGTCCCGTTGCTGAACTTCATCATCGCTTCGGCGAAGTCCTCATGGGCCCCACTGACCCTTTTTCCAAACGCTGTGACTTCTGCGGGCTCTTCCCCCATTATCCCAAGTATAACATCAATGTCGTGTATCATCAGGTCGAGCACCACCCCAGCATCTGTTATCCTGGCGCCGGACGGGCCTATCCTATTCGCTTCTAATTGTATTATCTCTGCAGGCTTTATGTAATCCATCGCTTGTATCAGCGCAGGGTTGAACCTCTCGATGTGACCGACTTGCAATATCCGTGATTTATCCCTGGCGAGTTTTACCAGTTCATCAGCCTCTTTGAGCGTCGCTGTCACCGGCTTCTCGACAAACACGTCCCTGCCGGCGTTCAGGAAATCCTTGGCCACGGCGTAGTGCAACTTTGTCGGCACGACTATACTGACTGCATCCGCTTCTTTCATCAGGCCCTTGTAATCCGGGAAGAACTTCGTATCAAACCGCTTCGCGACATCGTTACCCGTCTTTTCATCCTTGTCAGAAACGCCTACGAGCTCTACTCCCTTTAGCTCTGAGTAGACCCTTGCATGGTTCTTCCCCATGCTCCCGACACCGATGACTCCAACCTTAACCATGTTTAAAAATAATCGTGAGTATGTGCCATCATCTATCCTCATTAATCTTGCTGAGTTTCACTGTCTTGCCACATACCTCACATTTGCCTATCCTAGTTATCCCCTTGCCGTCAAATCCCTTTATCCTGACACCGCACTCACAGACATACCCTCTTTGCATAGCAGGGTTGCCATACACGAGCGCATAGTCTGGGACATCCCTGGTCACAACGCTCCCGGCGCCGACCATCGCATATTTACCAATGGTTATCCCGCATACTATGGTGGAGTTCGCGCCTATTGAAGCGCCCCTTTTGACAAGCGTCTTGCCGACGCGCTTGTCATCCCATATGAAAGCGCGCGGATACAAATCGTTGGTGAATGTTGCAGACGGCCCTACAAAGACGTCGTCCTCTATGACGAGGCCGTGGTACAATGAGACATAGTTTTGTATCTTGCACTTATTCCCGATCTTGACCCCAGTGTCAATATACACGCCCTTCCCTATATTGCACCCCTCGCCTATCTCAGCCTTTTCCCTGACTTGCGCCTGGTGCCAGATGTTCGTCCCATCACCTATTTTGGCTTCTGGTGACACCTCAGCAGTCGGATGTATCTTTACAGTCATTATTTGACAGCTTCCTTAACTTTCTCAACAATAAAATCTAAATCCACTTTGCTCACTGACGGGTGCACAGGCAGCGACAGGACCTTCTTCGCAGCTGCCGATGATGCAGGTGTATCATTGGCGTACCCAAGCTTTTTGTAATACGCCTGTTCGTTTATTGGGACTGGATAGTATATCCCTGTGCCGACGCCCGCGTCATTCAGCCTTTTGTTAACTCCATCACGGTTTTCCACAAGTATAGTATACTGGTGGTAGACATGCCTAACGCCCTTTGAGACAAACGGTGTCACCACCCCCTTTACGCCGCCAAGCTTCTTGTCCAAATAAGCAGCGTTCGCGGTTCTTGTCTGTATGAAGCCTTCCAGCTTCTTCAACTGCTCTATCCCTATCGCAGCGCAGATGTCAGTCATGCGGAAGTTGTACCCTAAATAATCGTGATAATATCTTTTTACCTGCCCGTGATTGCGGTATACGCGTGACATCTCAGCTATCTTATCATCATCCGTAGTCACCATTCCGCCTTCAGATGTGGTCATGTTCTTCGTCGGGTAGAAAGAGAAAGTCCCGCAGTCGCCGATAGAGCCGACTTTCTTCCCGCCGAATTCGGCGCCATGAGCCTGGCAGGCATCCTCTATAGTCTTCAGTCCGTGGTCTTCAGCTATTTCCATCAAGGCCTTCATGTCACACGGCTGGCCGAAAAGGTGCACCGGCATTATCGCCTTGGTCCTTTTGGTTATCTTGCTTTTAACAGATTCCGGGTCAAGGTTGAACGTCTTTTGGTCGATGTCTGCAAAGACAGGCTTGGCGCCGCAGTATAAAATAGAGTTAGCGGTTGCGATGAAAGAAAAGGGTGTAGTGATGACCTCGTCGCCCTGGCGTAGTCCCATAGCCATCAAAGCCACATGCAACGCTTCGGTCCCGTTGCCGGTTGCAATGGCATGCTTTGAGCCGCAGTACTTTGCGAACTCATGTTCAAACTCCTCGACCCTTTTACCCTGGGCGATGGTCCCAGAGTCCAAGACTTCCATTACGGCGCGCTTCTCCTCTTCTCCAATTAGCGGCTTTGCAATAGGTATCATGGAACCCCCGATATTTTGCTTTTTGTCCAATAAAACCAATTATAAAACCTTTTAATACGCTTAACTTCTAAAAACCACTCTTATTTTTCTTCAGTGTAACTCAAAACTGGGGACTCAATATCAATTAGCAAAGAGTAATAACAAAACAAAATGGGATTAAGACCTGCAAGGTGCTATCACTGGGACAGCCCAGCGTTCACTCGCGTATGTAATAATCCCTCTAACTCTTTCATCACGGGGGTTCCCGGGATAAAGATAACCAAGTTCGACATGGGCGACCCGAATGGCGACTTTGAGGTGCGCGTTGACCTCGTCAGCGACCTGCAGATACAGGTCAGGCACAATGCCCTTGAGTCTGCAAGGCAGACAGCCGTCAGGTGGTTAGAGAAGAATTTGGGCAAGAAAGGCTTCTACTTCAAGGTGCGCGTATACCCGCACCACATCATGAGGGAAAATAAGACTGCGACAGGCGCAGGTGCTGACCGTGTCTCAAGCGGGATGAGGGAGTCATACGGCAAGCCGATAGGCAGGGCCGCGAGGGTGAAGATAAGCCAAAAGGTGCTTTCAGTCTCAGTCCCGGCAGCCAAAGTCCCAGTCGCAAAGGAAGCCCTGAGGAAAGCCAATGCAAAGCTCTCTGGCAAGTATCACGTAGAAGAAGTCCCGATCAAGGCAAAGAAGAAGGAAAAGGACGCTTCTTGATTGTTTTCTGCTTCTGATTGTTTTCTTTTTAACCCCTAACGCCTCTTAGCGTTTAACCCCTAGCATTTCTTAACGTTTAACTCCTAACCCATCTTAACGTTTTAATTGTATTCTTAATCTGCATTAGCCCGTCGCCTTTCTACGAACTTAAACAGCTCCACAGCTACCAGCACGGTTAAAGCAATGCATATTGCGACCGCCCAGTCCAAGATGCCCAAAGGCACAGTCCCAAAGGCGTCTGATAGGCCTGGCATGTATATGACTGCAGCCTGCATAAGGAGCGAGAACCCGATTGCTGCAAGCAGCCACTTGTTTTTGAAAACGCCGACGCTGAACAATGACTCCTTCTCAGACCTGCTGTTTAAGGCGTTCACGAGCTCAAGCAGCACCATGGTCGTGAAAGCCATAGTCCCAGCTTTCATCGCGTTGATGCCCTCGTTTTCGAAATTCGGGTTATACAAGTAATAGACAAACAGCGTCCCAGCCGCTATAACCGACCCAACAAGCAGGATGTTCTTCAGGACGATGCCAGAGAAGATCTTATCGTTTGCAGGCCTTGGCTTTCTCCTCATGACGTCCTTGCTCTTGGGGTCGACGCCAAGTGCCAGTGCAGGCGCGCCGTCAGTGACAAGGTTCATCCAGAGTATCTGGACAGGGATGAGTATAGTCTCCTTGATCGGGAATATTAATATCCCCAAAAACAGCGCCAGCACCTCCCCGATATTGCATGAAAGCAGGAACATTATGAACTTCCTGATGTTGTCGTAGATCCCCCTTCCCTCTTCAATAGCGGCGACGATAGTAGCAAAATTGTCATCCATGAGTATCATGCTGCCGGCTTCTTTGGTGACCTCAGTCCCGGTTATACCCATCGCAACGCCTATATCAGCCTTCTTCAGCGCAGGCGCGTCGTTTACGCCATCGCCCGTCATGGCAACCACGTGGCCGTTCGCCTTCAATGCAGCGACTATGCGCAGCTTGTGCTCAGGGTTCACGCGGGCGAAGACAGTTATGTGCTCAACGCGCTTCTGCAGGTCGTTGTCTGACATCTTCTCCAGCTCTTCGCCTGTGACGACGTCGCCCTCGGGCAGCCCTATCTCCCTTGCTATGGCGCGCGCAGTTATAGCGTGGTCGCCGGTTATCATCTTGACGCTTACGCCGGCGTCCTTGCACATGCGGACCGATTCCTTCACCTCATCCCTCGGCGGGTCTATCATGCCGACCATGCCAATGAATACTAAATCTTTCTCAACATCCCCTGATGTATAATCCTTATAGGCTACGCCGAGCACCCTTAGGGCGCGGTTGGCCATCTCATTGTTTTTTTCGACGATCGCTTTCCGATCAGCATCTGTGAGTTTTACGACCTTCCCACCCTTCAGCATGCTTGTGCAGAGCTTAAGGACGATCTCTGTGGCCCCTTTGGTATACGCAACCTTCTTATTGCCCTCTTTGTTGACAGTGGACATCCTTTTTCTCTCAGAGTCGAACTGCACCTCTTCCAGCCGCTGGTTTTCCTTCTCCAGCGCGTCTTTGTACAAGTCAGCCTTTCCGCCCAGGACAAGCAATGCTATCTCCGTCGGATCCCCCATCCCGCCGCTCTCAAGCGATGCGTTGTTGCATAAGACGCCCCCCCTAAGCAAGATATCCAGGGCTTTTATTTCCCCAAGCTTGACCGGCTTCTTCCCGTCTAGCATCTCACCTTCAGTGTCATAGCCCGAGCCGGTCACTGACAGCTCGCGACCATCCGCGTAGATACTCCTGACGGTCATCTCGTTCTTTGTGAAAGTGCCCGTCTTATCACTGCATATCACATTGCAGCTTCCAAGAGTCTCAACAGCCGGCAGCTTTCTTATTATCGCATGCCTCTTTGCCATGCGTTGGGTCCCAAGCGCGAGCGCCATTGTTACGACAGCTGGCAGGCCTTCAGGTATCGCGGCAACCGCTAGCGACACCGCAGCAAGGAACATGAACGTGACGTGCTCAGGAGTCCAGCCGACGCGGAGCATGCCGACGACAAAGACTATAACACATATCCCTAATATGCCGATGCCAAGCTGTTTTCCGACCACTTCCAGCCTTTTCTGCAGCGGGGTCTCTTCCTTCTCAGTTTTTTGAACCATCGAGGCGATTTTTCCCAGTTCGCTCCTCATTCCAGTGTGTGTCACAACCGCCCTGGCCTTGCCATAGACGATGATAGTCCCGGAGAACACCATATTCTTCCTGTCGCCTACGCATCCCTTACAATCAACAGGATCTGTAATCTTTTCAGAGGGAATAGATTCGCCAGTAAGAGCCGCTTCATCGCACCTCAGGTCAAGCGCTTCTATTAAACGCGCATCCGCAGGGACTTTGTCCCCAGCTTCCAATAAGATTATATCCCCAGGCACGATCTCACTCGTCGGGATCTTGGCTTCCTTCCCGCCGCGGACTACGCGCGCGGTCGGGGACGTCATCTTCTGCAGGGCTTCAAGCGACTTTTCCGCCCTGTACTGCTGGGCAAACCCTATTATGGCGTTGAGTATTACTATGACAAAGATGACTAGGGCATCCATAGACTCGCCTATGGCGAATGACACCACCGCGGCGACGATCAATATTATTATCAGAAAATCCTTGAACTGTTCCAGGAGCAACTCGAGCTTGGATTCCTTCTTTTCCCTCTTAAGCTCGTTTGGGCCGGTTTCTAGAAACCGCCTCTTCGCTTCTTCCTCAGATATGCCATAGTAGCCGCTCTTCAGCTCGGTGAGGGCCTGTTTTGTGTCTAACGAGTGGAATTCGGACATGGGTATTTTATGTGTCGCCTAATTAAAGGTTTTTATCTGCGCTGCCATTTACCCTACGGGAGTCAGACGTCCGCAATTCGCCTGGACCCCAACACAGCAATCGTAACGATTTCTTGCGGGCGCACTCCCGATTGCTTGGGTCAGGCTTGGCTGTCTTCTGTCTTGAGTATTAAGTCTTCGGCTAGGCTTAGTCTGTTGTGTGTGAAGAAATCTCTATTAGATCTCAACAATCTGTGCCCCTGCAGGCAGCTGGAATTCGCTTTCAGGGATGCCCTCTTTCACATACTTGCAGTTAACAGTTCCTTCGCCACCATATATATTTCTTGTTAGCTCATCCGTAAAATCAGCTATAGATGCAGTTTCATATTGAGCCCACATCTGGTCCCAGTGGGCAGTTAAACTAGATGCTGAAGCGTTCACTTTGGTCCATGCAGAATCACCTGAATTTATTGAGTAAGTGGTGCCCTCATTATCAAGTATGGCATTGCCAAAAAACGAGTAAAACGAAGATTGTTGGCGTAGAATTTGTGTACTCTCCCATTTTATCTTCTTCTTTGAGGGGCTTATATACCAGGTCATCGATGTGCCCCAACCTAACGTGCTGTTATTAAGGTCTAGCTCACATATGACATCCGAGCCATCCCCCTCTCCGTTTGAAAAGTTAAGACCAAGGCTACTCCCTATCTTAAAATGCGTGTAATCATTAGTCTCAGCGTAAATTGAGGAAGACCCAACCTTTTTTTGGGCACCCTCAGATTCCCAGCCATATGTTACTAAAAAAATGGCAACTAAGATCGCAATCATCGCCACTACGAGTATCAGAGTATACTTAAGCCTGTTATTGCCCCCCTCATTACTAATAGAAGCCTTTTCCTGGGATGCGCCTCGAATGTCTGGCGCAACGCTAAGCTTTGGCGTTTGATGTCCGAGGGCACTAAGGTGTTCAATGTCAGTAGTGGCCATAGTCCTGATAGACATCGCCTGCTCTATCTCCTCATCAGTATACCCGACATTAGCCATGGCCTCGCGTATCTTCTCCGGGGGGACACCACGCGCAACCTGCTCACTCACGAGTTCACGGGCTTTCTCGATGTCAGCCATCCAAAAGATTAGGGGATAATCAATATAAATGGGCACCAAGGCGTTAGATTGCACAAGTATCTGTTATTTTACATACTTATCGCCCTTCATTACCTTTTTAATACTCTGCTTCAAATTATCCCGCAAACTTCGGAGGAGTTTAGTTCTGTCCCAGGGTTTCTGGGGTTAGATTAGCTTATCCTTAAAAATGGTAAAACGAGTCAGAGGTAATCGGGGCGGGCACTCGCGCCAGCAGCTTAGCAGGCACAGGGAGAAGACAACAGTAAACACATTACTAAAGAAGTTCAAAGAAGGCGACAAGGTCATCATCGACCTGAATTCCGAGATACAGGATAATATGCCGCACCCACGGTTCCAGGGTTATCCGGGCACTGTAGTAGGCAAGCGCGGCAGCTGTTATGAAGTCGTGATAACGGACGGCGGCAAGGAGAAGACACTACTAACAGGCCCAGCACACCTGAAAAAGGCGAAAACTGAATGAAGAAGGCATAAAATGAACAAAAAAGAATTCTATTCCGAGGAACCGGTCACAGTAGCAGAGGTCAAGAAGCTGCTGACTGGGATTTCAAAGGACAAAGCCGAGACGGGTGCTGAGATGGAGTATGTGCAGAAGAAGGCGCTTGAGCACGCGCAGCACGCCGCGAAGGTCTCGCACACTGATGCTAAGAAGATAGTCGATGAGCTGGTTGCGATGGGGGTCCAGAAGGAAAAGGCGATTGAGGTAGTAAACTCGATGCCAATCAACCGCGACGAGTTGAGGGCGTTCTTCTCAAAAGAGCGAAAGCAGCCGGAGACCGAGGAGATAGATAAGATCTTAGGTGTGCTTGCAAAGTACCGGTAATCCTCTTCTGGCAAATAAGTTTTAATAAGGGTTACTGATAGGGTAACACTAAGCTAACAATAGGCTAAAATATGGACAGCGAAAGGGACGAAAGGCACAGGGACGAAAAAGTCCGGGACGAGAAGGTCCGCGAGGAGCAGGCTATAGTACTTGACTACCTGCCGGAAGGCATAACATCGCTACCCGTTTACAAAAGGTATCCCGTAGCGCAGACCATAGGCACTAAGTTCTTCGTATTGCTTGAAGTCACACCGAAGCAGGGCGTCGGGTTCAGGGCCAAGGAAGATGTCTATGTCGGCGACGGCGAGCGTGACAAGGTAAGGACCATCAAGAAGAGGCTGCGCTACGATGAGCTGACCTCGACAGCCAAGAGCGAGCTCCCGGACATAGTAGAGGAGATAGTCATAAAGAACGAGGCGCGGTTCGTCGAGTGGATGAACAAGGCGCAGGCCATCAGCCTAAAGCACCACCAGCTGGAGCTGTTGCCCAAAGTGGGCAAAAAGCACCTCTACAAAATCCTTGAGGAGAGAGACGCTCAGAGTTTCCAGAGCTTCAAGGACATAGACACGCGGGTAAAAGGCCTTCCAGAAGTAAGCAAGCTTATTTCGGAGCGCGTAATGCAGGAGATAGAAGACTCCACGATGGAAGCCAGGGATAGGCTATTCGTCCCGGACTTCGGCAAGGAACATTAACAAATATTATTTATTAATTACAAACATTAATCAACCTAAAATGGACTTTTCAGGAGCATATACCGCAATCGTAACGCCGTTTGACGAAAACGGTGAGATCGATGAAGACGGCCTCAGGCAGAACATAAAATTCCAGATAAAGGAAGGGATAGACGGGATAGTGCCTGTCGGCACAACAGGGGAGTCGCCGACTGTCACCGAAAAGGAGCACGAATACTTAATAGACGTTGCTGTCGAAGCTGCCAAGGGCAAGGTCAAGGTCATAGCCGGGACAGGGTCAAACAGCACAGTGGAGGCTATACACTACACTAAATATGCCAAAGAAGCTGGCGTTGATGCAGTTTTGCTTGTTTCTCCATATTACAACAAGCCCACTCCAGAAGGTATGTACCAGCACTTCAAGGCCATTGCGCAGGCAGTTGAGATACCTCAAATATTATATAATGTGCCAAGCAGGACAGGTAAAAATGTAGACGCTGACACTACACTCAGGTTAAGCAAGGTAAAGAACATAGTCGGGATAAAGGAAGCCAGCTGCGACCTTGAGCAGATAATGAAAATAATCAGGGGCGCACCGCCGGAGTTCACAGTGCTTAGCGGCGAGGACAGCTGGACTTATGCGTTGATGGCGCTTGGTGCGAAGGGTGTCATATCCGTCGCTTCCAATGTCGCACCAAAAGCAGTCTCCGATATGGTTCATGCTTATTCTAGCGGTAACATAGAGAAGTCCAGGCAGATACACTATAAATATCTAGACCTCTACAAGGTCATCTTCGTAGAAAGCAACCCGGCACCTATAAAGGCTGCCATGGAGATGATGGGCATGCCCTCAGGGAAGCCAAGGTTACCTCTGGTCGAGCCTACTGAAGAGAGCAAGGCCAAGGTAAGAAAGGTCCTGGCGCAGCTGGGGCTGGTTTGAGCTTAGGTGTTCCTCAGGTACAACCCAAAAGCTCTGTTCCTGTCAGAAGACCGGGCGTTGCTTGCTTCTAGAGACAAGCTCTATAATCGCGTAATCCCAGTCCGCGATTCTATAAGGGGGTCCTCTAGTTGCCTTACTTGCCTTTTCTAATTATCAGCTTCTAATTAATGTGATGAACCGTATGAGGGTGGCAGAGGATTTTCTGGGAGAACTCAAGACTGCTGAGGGCAGCAACCTTAGCTTTGCCGGGGTTTACGGCTCAGTCGCCGAAGGCAAAGACAAAAAAGGAAGCGATATCGACATTCTCATAGTCGTTGGGAAACGGAAAAAGGAGGCTGATGAGATGGCTCACAAGCTCGTGGCGAGATACCTGAAGGACAGCGGTGAGCTGATATCCCCCATAGTCCTGACGGAATCCGAGTTCCGCAGGAACAAAGATCTGGAAACACCCTACATCAAAAACGTTCTTGCCGGGAGAATAATCTATGGCGCATAAAGAATTGATTATGGAGCACTTGAAGAAAGCCGAGTCAAAGCTAAGGTCGGCCAAAACAGAATTGGACGAGAAGCTTTTTGAGGAGGCAATCGGTGCAGCATATTATGCTACATATCATGCGGCTAAAGCAGTGCTTCTTTCAAAGGATATATCCCCTAAGACACACAGGGGAGTAATAACCGAGCTTGGGAAGGAGTTTGTCGGTACCTTCGAGTCGGGTGCCATCGCGTCGGTTTCATGGGGGCTTGAGAGAAGGATAAAGGCGGACTATGATGTATTGTTCGACCCGAACAAAGGCGAAGCTTTGGAGGCCATCTCAAAAGCGGAGGCCTTCTTGGCAGAAGCAAAAAGGATTTTGAAAGTGTGACAATAATATCAGCTTAATAATCATGGTTTCAATAGCCGTTACCGGCGCGTGCGGCCGGATGGCCGGGCAGGTCATAAGGCGGGCAGTCGAAGACAAAGAGATAAGGATAGTCTCGGCGATAGATGCGCCGAACAGCCACTACTTAGGCAGGGACATAGGCGAAGTCCTAGGCGTCGGCAGGATGGGTGTGGCTGTAGTGGGGCCGGACAAGCTTGAATCAGAGTTGAAGACAAAGAAGCCGCAGCTATTGGTGGATTTCACTAATCCCGAGGCATGTCTCAATAATGTAAAGATAGCAGCAGCTAATAAAGTGGGCATCATGGTGGGGACAACTGGATTGAAGGACGACCAGTTATCGGCGATTCGCGAGGCTGTCAAGAAGGCAGGCGTAGCCGGCATGATCTCCTCAAACTTCTCAATAGGGATGAATGTGCTCTTCAAGATGGCTGGCGAAGCCGCAAAAGCCTTGCAGGGCTATGACATCGAGATAATCGAGGCGCACCACAACAAGAAGAAGGATGCGCCGTCAGGGACTGCTATGACTCTAGCTAAGGTCATGGAGAAAGAGCTCGGCAGGGACTTGTCTAAGGATGCTGTTTATGGAAGGCAGGGCATTATAGGCGAGCGAAGGCCCGGCGAGATTGGGATACATGCTATCAGAGCAGGGGATATTGCAGGGGAGCACACAGTATTATTCGGGGCTACTGGTGAGAGGCTTGAATTGAAATATATGGCACATTCACGTGACGCTTTCGCGATGGGCTGCGTGAGGGCGATACGCTGGATGGGGAAGCAGAAGCCAGGGATGTATGAGATGGCTGATGTGCTGGGGTTGAAGTAAAATGGAATGTCCTAAATGCAAGAGTAGCAAGGTGTTGGTCTCTGCCAGGGACTTGAATGGATTACCCATTTCCTATTTTTGTGATAACTGTAATTACGGGCCTTTTTCTGGACCTGAATGGTTTAGCGTCAACAGTACTCTGCCTGCGTCTAAGCCCTCTAGAAATGTAAAAGATGTTTCAAATAAGACAAAAAAAGATGTATGCACAACAGACGTTGATATTAACAAGCTCGATGAGGAGATTGAAAAGCTCGCTACTACTGATGATACTAACGCAAAAGATGTAATGCCACTAGTCACGGACTTTTTACCTTGGTGCCCCTCTTGCGATAGTGTAGTGCTAGACCAAAAAGGCTATGCATGTGATTCATGCGGAAAGACCGTTTGTAGGAACTGTATAAACCTCTCAAAAGAAGAAAACATTTGTAGTGACTGCATGCAGATGCGAAAGAAACCACAGAAGAGCTATAAACATATTCAACCATACAATCCTCGAGTAACTAAGTGGTCTGTTTGGGTGTTTGTGGTCCTGCCAATTTTAATAATATTTGCAATTGCAACGGCATACCTAATAAAGTCGATATTTGGTTAATATAATATTTTGCGTATTTATTTATTTTAATTTCAAACTTACCCACAATGAAAATCGACTACTCCGAGAACCTCAAGAAGATACCCCCTTACGCCTTTGCCGAGATAAGCAGAAAGAAGAAGGCGATGAAGGCCAAGGGAATAGACTTAGTAGACCTTGGTATCGGAGACCCCGACCTTCCCACGCCAAAGGGAATCATAGACGCCCTGGCAAAGGCAGCCTCAGACCCTTCCACCCACCAGTACCCTATGGATGCGGGGCGGCAGGACTTCCGCGAGGCGTGGGCCAAATGGTGCAAGAGGCGCTTCGGGATTAATATAGAGCCAGGCAGCGTGCAGGCGCTTATGGGCTCTAAGGAAGGATTATGCAACCTCGCAAGGGCGTTTGTGAATCCAGGGGACAAAGTCTTAGTCCCGGACCCTGGTTATCCTGGTATGCA